>Ga0099824_1002411_pt1 | contig 27294 bp, 11 predicted proteins | sample SiratrowhiteBW_FD_76837 | JGI IMG/M metagenome (GOLD analysis project Ga0099824, IMG submission 76837) | Root nodule microbial communities of legume samples collected from California, USA - Siratro white BW | ecosystem: Host-associated > Plants > Roots > Nodule | place: USA: California...
AATTGCAAAAGCAAGGCTTTATACAAGCCTGTTACAAGGAAAATAACAGAAACAAGCTCCACGTTTACAGTTCCTAACAACGTGGTGAGTGGGTCTAAGACCAATTCAAACAAACAGATTGCCTTACAAACCAGGACATTATTAACAGAGTAAATAACCAACTAAGCAACAATAAAAAAAAATCCTAACAGTTCTAATACTTCAACATTTTGAGCCAAGTATTGGTAGGGACTACTTATGTCAGTTTTATGTAGTATGTGTAGTTTTTGCTTGGATATTGTGGTCAACTGCCACTCTTATCTATTAGTGCTCTAACTTTTGAATTGTATGAGTAGTTTTCAAAGTAAAAAATTCTTAATCATATAATTTGAGTTAGGGTTTAACGAGTAATTAAATTAACATGTTTTTGATATCTCTAACTGATTGTTAGAGACTATAACTTTGTTTATATGATGATGATGATGATGGATAGATTGATGAAGAAAGTTATAGTGAGCATATAGTGGGAGTGGGAATCTCATAGGTCATTCACGTCTTGTTCACGATCATTGATCGTACATTTTGGATACACGGATAGAGTATTAAAGATAACACCAAAAACATCAGTTTATGGATTTATGTGTTCAAAACAAGATGACATGCCAAGACATGAATGACTTACTTTTATCTAAGTTCCACTCAACACTCAATTTATTTTAGTGGGTTGGGAATGTATTTTATGGTTAAGGTGGATCACCGAATCTTTTGATCTTTGGTGTTGGTGATCTAATAAGTAATAATTATTGATAAAGCAGTACCCTATATGTACATGACATTGAAAGACATGTTCTCTAAAATCAATTTTCAGTTTTTGGCAAAAAAATGCTTATGATGTTTTATCTTAATTTCAATTCCATGCTTCATGTTTGTTTTGAAACTTGGTTAGCAATTGCAAAAATCGTCAATTTGTGATGAAATTGTAACATTGTTTATCACGAGAATGCATTAGGGGAAGTGATATGGTCCAGTTTTGTTTCTTACTGTGTGTTGTGCATGTTACAATGTTTTGGTGGGTTTGATCTTTGGTGAATAGACAATGACTTTTTTTTTTGTTGATGTGCAGCATTAAGGGGCGGTTTGTGGACCCATAAAAGACTAAGTATGAAGACAAATATTTGAGTGCAAATGTGATACTGATAGGAGGAATTATGGGAGGTGTTGAACATAGTTAAGGAATTGGGTTATCTTGAAGTAATTGATATGTGGTATAGAGCATTAGTAGATGGCAAGTGACATTTACATTCGTTCTCTATGGTATCTCGATCAAAAATAGTTTCTAATTTGTCATACTAATTGGTCATGTGTGCTTGAGGTCCAAAATGCAAATCAATGTTGTTGTGGTGGCAAATTTTCTAAACCTACTGTGATAGAAAATTTTACAATTTTTACAAAATTATAATATATTAAATTTAAATTTGTTTTATTTTATTTTATTTTATTATTAAACTTATCAATATTTTTTAGATAAAATAATTCGAATTTATTAAATATTATGAAATGAACTTTTAAGTCTAACTCAACTTTACAAAACAAGCTTATAAAGTGAGGTTTGCACTTATTTATAAATTATTGAAATGCATGTGAGATCTTAAACATACTCCCTCACAGCCTATTAAAATGCCTCATAGTTAGTTAACATTGGATCTCCAATATTAAAATTTATTTTTTTAAAATTATTGTATTTCAATTAATATCAAATATAAAAATTACGAAATATAGAAATATCATCAAATAACATCCTACAAAAAGTAATAATTATAAACATGGACAAAAAAATAAGTACAAATTTCTGCCAAAAACATTTAGTTAATATTTAGAAAAAAATAATTTCACTAGCATTTGTTAAAAAAACTCGTACAAAATTTAATCAATAAGTAATCTTTAACATATATCAATAAATAAATAATTATAACAATGTCGAAAATTAAAAGTTATCGATATCGAGTAAAAAATCAAAATTTTCATCAGTAAAAATTAGTCTTAATGGTATTGAAAAAAGTTCCTAATTGACATGAATTGAAAGAAAACTCTGTTATTGTTGGCCAATAAATAATTTTGATTTATGTTATTTGACGTCCATCCAAAAACAACCTCAACTCATGTAAATTAAAAATAATCTCAACTAATGGAATAAAGAAAAAATGTTTGACATCAATCAAAAAATACCATTAATATCAACAAAAGAAACTCTCATTAATGTGAATTGAGAAATAACATAAACTCATATCAACAAAATAAAATCTCAGTAATAATTACAAAAAATTAATCGTGTTTAAATTTAACCTAAAATGAATTATTGTCATCTGCATCGGTCAAAAAAATTAATAAAAATATCAATTAAATCGACGATATTTTAATCTAAATGAAATCAATAACATTTTCGTCAAAACTCAAAAATATTCCAACTAAGAATAAGTTGAGAAAGAGAATATTATTGGAAGAAGAGACTTCCTAACAGAAATTCAAATTTATATAATTTAAATAATCAAAATACTATCCTAAATTTCTATAATTTTTTATTTATTTTAAACCCATTTATTCAAACTATATGTACTATCGGAAAAAAATAATAAAAATTTATATAATAATAAATTATATATTTAAAGAAAAGTTAAGCCTTGCTTTTTATACTAAGGCTCTAAAACAATAACTACCTTATTATATAAATGAAAAAGAATTTGAAGAGCCTGCGTAGATTTAATTTTTTTTTTTTTTTACATTAGACACTACTACAGATCCTATATATGCATATTTTATGTTGCTTTTGATAATTTGTGGTATACCTACACTTTGTCCGTTGGATGCTTATATTTTTTAATACTATTTTGAGAATATTTTTTAATCATGTGGTTCTCTAATACTTTCTTTATTTTTTTTTAATGTTTGCTAGTAATGAATTTTTTCTGTAAAAGTATTACCAAACAAATATAAATAAGTTAAACATTTTTTAGTTATAATGAATATTTATTTTTGCTAATATTATATTAATGAAAAACAAATTAAGAAATTGTAGGAGAACGCATGTCTATGAGTTTCAGTGAGAAAACATTTGAAGTCTTTAACAATTGTTTCCAAACTTTTCTTCTTCTTTTCTTTTTCATTTGCATAATTTTGCAATATCTTTTGGTGAGCAATGTGCATTATGTCAACCTCAACATTTTTTTGGGTGGATCTGTGGGTCCCCGACTCCAAGATACATCCACACATCTTATCTCTAATGATATTTCTAAAACACATAAATGAAATTAAATAGTGTTAATTTTTTAAAATATCATTTCTCTCTTTTGAACTTAATTTCTTTATTTGGAATGTTTAAGAATGATTGGACATTGTCAATTAAAATAAATTAATCTAGGTAGAGTAGTGGGCAATCCATAATTCCACTGTAATGCCCATATCATGGCTGCAAAAGTTTGGACGGAATATAAATAGTTTTCCCTCTTTAATTGTTCATCACATTTTGCCACCATTTGAGACACTGCTAAAATAATTTCGTTGCCACTGAGGAGTTAACAGACCAAAAGGCCAAGACAAGGAATGCAAAATAAATAATTTTTGTTGCGCCACTTTATGATTATGGATCATGAATCATGACTATAGATGCTTGAGCTAAGTCTCAAACTTCTAGAAATGAAAACAAATGTGGAAATTGATGAGTTTCTACTTTTTCCGGCACTGAAAGGAAGATGATAAGTATGGAAGATTAGTTGAAAATGATGATAATTATAGCAGTGAAGTCAAAATTTTGGTGATTGGAGATCAAATGTTGTGATATTAGTGGGAGAAAAAGATATATAATGTTTGAAGCCATTCACAACGGTTGTAGAAATTGTTTTGTGGGCTCGTCAAAAGACGAAGCAGTAATGGAGGAGACTAATGATGAGACGTGGTAATTATTGGCACAACAAATCACTGCTACAATTCTATTTCGATTTGCTCTCTTTGACTTTATTGTGAACCTGGTAAATGTTATACCATAAACATTGTTTAAGAATAAATAAATAGGATTTCATGTAAGTCTTCTATCTTTTACTTTTTTCTTTATCCTTTTTTATTACACCAATGATATCTCTAACCGATGGTTAGAGAGTAACTCTTTTTGACCCGTAAATATCACTAAAACATAATTTGACCTCTTTCAGCAAATTTTTCTCCGCACTCATAATTATCCGCGATGATGAACTTCTTGGTCTTTTTTTTATATCCCTTTGATATAACCTAATATGGTTGTGTTCATGCTCCATTGTTTACTAAAAGTTTGCTTATAAAAGTGTGTTTGTCATTTGATTCAAAATTCAACGTTAGAGTTATAATAAGGAAATGTCTAGGTTCATTCTTTTTCTGAATCTATCGTTCTTTCATGCATCACCGTGAAGTGTTGAAAACCTAAATTATTTATAAGTTAGATTTATTATACAATTTAGAAATATAATTGGGATCACGTAATTTAGAACACGTCTTTAATTCAAAGATGTATTCCATATTGAAAAATTCGAAAATATATTTTAGATGGATTGCAAAGTTTCAAATGTATTACCTATTATGTAATTTAAAATATATTTATGATTATCTATTATAAAACACATATTTAGATTACACAATACAAAATATAAACATATGTATGTTTTTACTTTTGTTACAGTACACTTACAATTTTAGTTTTTTAAATTATTTGTGGACTTTTCCAACTTATAAAATAGAAAAAGTATATTTTTAATATTTTTTATAATAAAAGAAAAAAAAATAAGTGAAACATGTAGTAAAATAGTATCACGTGATGGAGAAAGATAAAAAGATAATAAAATATATATAAGAAAAATATAAAAATAATATAACTTTGTGAACTAAAATTTCATATCAGAAAATATACGAGTAAAAAGAAAAGAGAGAGACAGAGGAGAAAAAGAAAGAGAAATTAGCGGATACTGTGAATGATATTACAGAAAATAAAAAATGATAAAAAAATTGATGAATGTGAAATGAATGTTAAAAATATAATTACTCTTTCGATCCAAGGCCATGCTGACTAAATTGGGAGAGCTTTCATTTAACTTCATATGTTCTTCCTGTATAAATTTTTTATTTTTCAAAAGTATCTATTTTGTAAAGACTTTTTTGTTTTTATAAAAGTTTTTCTTTCAAAATAGCTTAATTTGACAGGTAAAATTTAACTTCCATTACAAATTATTTCAGAAGTTAAATTTTATCTAACATAATGTTATTTCGAAAGTTAAATTTTATTTTTAGATTTAGAAATAGCTTTATAAATAAGTCATTTTATAAAATAATCCATATACTTTTTTTCTTTCAGAGTTATTCTAGGAGTGATTTTTGAATCTACAAAAAATTTGTAGAATGAATTATTCTGAAAGTCAATCTATATATACTTCTTTTCATTTAGAATGATTCATTTTAAAAACTGTTTTCAGAGTTCAGAAAATAGTTTTTAAAATGAATCATTCCAAAAGCCAATTCATACACATTCTTTTTTAAAATAATTTATTTTGGAAGCTATTTATTTTGGAAACATATATTAAGAATCCAAGTACAAACTTAAGTTTCGTATTGAATAAAAATAAGAAAGTTAAACAATATATAAAAAAAAACTCATAAATTTATTGTATTAAGGTTTTAGGTTAAAGATGATGTCATTTTCTTATATATGTTTAGTCTATTTCTCCTTCTTGTGAAATCTTACCGGTTATACCTCTCGAATTTTCTCATATTGTTAAGAATCCAAGTATTTAAGTCTCGCATTAAATAAAAATGAGAAATTTTTCATTTATCCCACACTGAATAAAAATAAAAAAGTTTTTCTGATTTTTCTGTGAGATTTTTGGAATATGAAAATAGCTTTATGGAGGAATCATTTCAAAAGATTAGCAGATGGGGCAGCAGCAGACGGTGGTGAGATATATGAAGGTGTTTGGGAAGGGTAAATGTGTCACTATAACATTCAATGAGGGATACGTTTGCGAAATCAAAAGGGTGTGGAGGTGCTGGAAGAACATATGGAGGTGCAGGAAGAAGCTCTTCTAAATTGGTTACATATCATGACAAACAGAGGTTGGGCCTGTAACGAGCCCAGTTCTCACACAAACTTGAAGGAGTTTTGGCAATTGACCTGATTATGTATAGTTAAATAGCAATATTATTAATAACAATGGTATAAAAATGGAATCGTTATACTAATTTTTCTTAAGTTTACTTCTAACTATATTTATTTTCTAATTCATTAAGATTATCTTACTCGTATACTATTTTTATATTTTCACTCATTTAAAAATATATTTTAAAGAATGAATAACATATATAAAAAAAAAATAGTGTAAAAGGTAAAAATTGGATTGAATTTAATCAAATTTTTAATCCAACTCAGTTAAACTTTATCGAGTTAGTTTGAAGGTTTATAGTTGTAAAATAAGAGTGTAAAATATCGGATTTTAAAGTATCATAAAATGTGGTTCAAAGGAAGGTGGCAAGAATAAGATGTATAATTATATTAGTATGTATAGTATGAAATATTTATCTATGATAGTATATTATATATGATATACTCATAAATACTAATAGAGCAATATTCATGTGATTAATTATAAAAAAAAGCATATTAAATTTATTATACATTTATTATAGGTTTGAATTGAGTTAATTCAATTTTAATTAAATATGTTAAATAAAATTATTTTTAATCCAACACAAAAAAATATAATAATTAGTTTGGTTTGGTTTTAAAACATTATAGGATGTGATGCAACATGCTAACACTCGTGTTAAAAGGGTTAGGTTTTAGGGTTTCATGGCTCCACCATATCGCTTGCCAATCCCACATAAATAATTTTCTAATAATTTTTCATCAATATATAAATAATCCATTAAATAATTAATAATGTAATAAATGAGACTACCATAATACATAATCGACAAATAAACAAAAACTATATACGACAGATAAAAAAATGCCATAACATAAATCCCCATCAAAATAGTACCATAAATAAACAATGAATATTAACATAAATAAATAACGTCAGAGTAAATAATAAAAATATATGTAACATTATTATATAAATAAATTTCATAACCATAATACAACAAACATTGATTAATTAGTAAATGCACGTAAATAAAAAATGAAAAATTAAATGAAGAACCACATAAATAAGTGAAATAAATAAATGCGAGACAAAACAAAATTCAGAAACATGAATAGCTAAAATATTTAAATAAAACAACTACATAATAAATAAATTAACACATATAAATTATTTAACTTGCATAGCTACATAATAAATAAATAAATAAATACACATAAGTTAATTAATTAATAAATACATCTACACACAAAAGTAAAATTTTTAACAAAAACTAGCCCACAACAAGAAGGAAAATAATAATGTAGAGAAAAATATGAGCAAAGAAAAGGAGAGATTTGGAATGGAGTGGGAATTGTTATATAAAACCAAAATTACTTTGTTTTTATTCGAATGCAATCATATTTTGCATATACATTATACTAGGAAACGTGACAGATTGTGACTTTTCTTCCCTCCTATATATCCATATATACATGCATGCACACGTATTTATAAACTTGACAATTGGATTAGTGATTTTTTTACGTGTTGCCATGTGTTAAACATAATTTGGATCTTCCAAGCTATTAGGATACATGGCACACAGCAAGATCATTCTTCTCATTTTCTATAAAACCTGTCAATATATTACCTTAAGGAGTGTCACATATAATGCAACCAACTTCAACACATGACACGTTGACATTTCTATTTTTTATATTTAAAACGTCATATATTAAGCGGACAACACATGTTATGTAAGCATAAACTCATTTTAAAATAAAATGAATAAAAAATGTTACATAGCACTCAGAAGTGTCCATTCACGTAGCATTTTTTTAAGAGGAAAAATAATTCATGTGATAGTAATTTATTTTACAAAGCTATTTTAATAAATAAAAATGTAACTAGACCTTTCTTTGTAGGTCAGCCTACCCTAATTATGAAGTGCCATAAGTAATGAAGTAACCGCCATGCCATAAATCATAGCTCACCGAACACTCAAGGTGCTAATTTTAAGCCCCTAAATATCCCTTAAAAAAATGAGAAAAAAAAGACGGGAATTGCAAGAAAATGAAAAAAAAAATTAAACTCTTAACATGGATTCTTCAGTTAATTTTTAACGGGAATTCTTACTTTTTATGGTGGTCAAGAATAACAATTGTCCAGGTATGAAAATGGAAGATGATATATATCCATGTCATCACAACACTATAATTGGCACGGTCAAATTTGCGGATAACAAACAAAAGTTTAATACAGTTGAGAAGTTGTATGTGACTTCTAACAAAACCTTAAAATCTGAGTTGGTGATGGTACAACCTGGGTCACAATGTTGGTATTTTCTGGTCTAATGTTACTGTTGCATCATCACCAAAATGAGTAGTTTTAATTTGAAATAAAGTTTATATCAAATTTTGAGAACACTGATTAAATTTAAATGCACGACGTTGATATTAGATTTAGTGTGTTATAAAATGATGGGAAGAGCAAAAGACTATTATAAAAATGGAGAATGTTGAGGCAGTGGAAGTATATAAAGTACTAAAACGGGAAGAGGAGAAAGAAACCGTTCATTTGCGAAGGGGTTGTGGGGATGAGAGAAAGAGAGGGTTCGCGAAGGAGAAGAAACATTAGAAAGCGTAGCTGAAGAGAGTAATAAAATGGTAAAAATTTAAAAAGAGAAGAGCTAAAAACAAATTCTAGGGTTTCCAAATCACCCTTCCCTCCAAACCAAACACCCGCATTCTTTCCTCCCAAGAAAGCGGGTTCACCCTTTTCTCCCTTCCTCAACCGTATTTCTTCAAGGTTAATCTTCCTCTTCCATCTCTTTTTTTTTTTTTTTGCATATTTTTCTTTCTTCAAGGTCACATCAGAGGGATCAAATTTCGGGTGTGTGTTGCTTGGAATGGTTTTCCCTTTCCAGTTACGCAGTCTTTGTAAATTTGTTTTCATTATTCATTTATTGTTATTATAATAACGTAATGACATCACTTGGTTTTTGTTAGTAGGTTTGTGTCTGATTGGGTGATTGATCCAAGGGCGAAGGTGCTTGTCACGGAGGGAGGGGAAAAGAGTGGTTGTATGAAATGAAACAATAAAGGGATATTGCAGATCTTTCCTTGCAATATTCTGCGTTTGTTAGAATCTTCGGTGAATTTTGTTTTACTTTTGAAAAGACTTGAGTTTGAATGATTTTAGTTTGAATTATGGATTTGGAATCTTCCGGGGATTCGGTGAAATGTTGCAAGCACTGCGAATGTGGGTGTATAGATTGCTCCACGGCAGCTCAATCTTCAGGGAATTGGCACCGTTCTGTGAAAAGAAAACACAAGGAGTTGGAACGGGGCGGGCAGTTCTCTGTGGCGGGGCTGGATTCCGATCCAGTGGCGCGTGTGGAGATTGGAAATGAATGTGAAGCCTTACGGCAGGCTGTGAGCAGCCAACAGCAATCAATACAGGATTTGTACGCTGAATTGGAGGAGGAGAGGAGTGCTGCCTCCTCGGCGGCGAATGAGACCATGTCAATGATATTGAGGTTGCAGAGGGAGAAGGCAGAGCTTCAGATGGAAGCGCGCCAGTTCAAGAGATTTGTTGAGGAGAGGACGGTTCATGATCAGCAGGAGCTTTTGTTGTTGGAGGATATGTTGTATAAGAGGGAACAGGCAATTCACTCGCTCACCTGTGAGGTACAGGCTTATAAGCACAGATTGATGAGTTTTGGCCTCACTGAATCCGAGGCAGAAGGTGATCAGGATGAATTTCCCCCTTATGAGTACCCTCCTTTGAGATGTAAGGCAATGCATGCTTCTGCTGATACGGACAATGATGACATAGACATTGATAAATATGCTTTTGGCGAAACTCCTAAGGACCGATTGAGGAACTTAGAAAGTAGGATATCTCAGATGGAGAGAAGCCCCACTTATAGCCAGGTAGATGGGGAATTCAGTGGAAAAAATATTCTAGAGAAGGTGATAGTTGGACAGTCTCCAAGATGGACTAAACATTCCAGGAAATTTTCCTGTGACTCGTCTTCACTTTGTCCTGAGTATATGATGGATTCTCCTAGCTTTAGGAAGATGGATAGTCTCTCACAATCGGGGGACCTTCCCCACTTGAAGAAGATGGATAATGTATCTGAAGCTGGGGATGATACGATTGATAAAGTCTATACAGTTGACTCCGAGTTCAGAACTGGAGTTAGTGCTTGCGATGATTATACAAGCACTCCAAGGGACTTTGTTCATAATGCGGATTTTGAAGATCCATATGTAAAGAAGCTTTACATGAGGCTTCAAGCACTTGAGGCTGATAGGGAATCAATGAGGCAGGCAATCATTTCAATGCGCACTGATAAAGCACAGCTTGTTTTACTGAGAGAAATCGCTCAAGAATTGTGCAAGGAGATGTCAGAGCAAAAAAGAATGACAGCGAGGTCCTTTATTGGCAGCTTCTCATTCTTGACAGTTTTCAAGGTGATTTAGAAACAATTGGTGTCTGCAAATTATATTATAATCTGGAATCGTATCGTATTGCATTAATTTGGCCCTTTTGTGCTCGAATTTCCTTTGATATAATCTCTATCCATCTCATGATTGAAGATTTTTTTAGGAGCCGCACTTATTCTATTTCATCTTCTTTTTATGTTCAGTGGATTGCATCAATTGTTTTCTGGAGAAAGGGAGCTCATCAAATCAAGTAAGTTCGTAGCTTTAGTCTTTTGTCAGAATTTGTATACCACACCAACTAGTGTCCAGTGTAATAGTGCCTGGTTGTTTAGTTTTTGAAAGGCGTAGTCTCCTGAAGTTAGCATAATCAGCCGTAACTTAACCACCTTAGCAACATCATTTATAGAGAACAAAGTGTAGAATTCAAGTAGTCTTATTATGCATAATGCATGAAAAGGGTGCCGTAACATTGATCCAGGCATTCTGGATTTCTGAAGGTTCTTTATTTTCCTGTGAAATTTCACTAGCTGGCCTTTGATGTTCAATGTGATAAATATAATTGTAATGAATTGTATTAAATGCTTGACATGAACATAATCTCTTAAAAAATTAGGTTTGTAGTTTGCAACACCACCAGCATTGAGTGTAAAAACCTTTGATTATAAATTAATTCCTAATTAACTGCATTTTTAGATATAGTCCTCTCGAAGCAGACTTGTGAGTATAACAAATTTAGTGTGTTGTGGTTTCTATTAATTATGACAGTATTTCTTACAAGTGATTTGAGTGGGTACATTTTTTTTAACCAGGATGGAAAGAGAAAATTTTGTTTAAGTGATCCTAGAGTTATTCTTGATATGTCAACTGCTTATGATTGTAGGTATATGTTCGGGCTACCGTCTGACAGCGTGGGCTTGCTAATGCTGCTTGACAAAGGACCCCATGTTAGGTCCTGGAGATATCTTCAAAATACACAAATAGGAGAGTAGTTCTCCAATTATTGTTTTAGCTTACAGGGTAGGCTCATATGTGGGGGTGGAAGCACCAACCGAGTCTTAATTACTCTACAGTATTTTTTCTTTTTCTTTAGATTTGTATTGCCAAAAGAGTGGTGAATTGTGCAGTGTTCTTTTATTTCTTCTGTATGAAATAAAATGTCATTTGTTGGTTGATTGGTGTAACTTGCATTCGACAAGACATTTGAGCATTCTCCCTCGAATTTGTCCAAGTTGTGTCGAGGTACATGTCTTTGGACACTGTAAGTTTCCTCGCCATGCAGTTTCTATACGATTTTCAAGTTCAATCCTAGTGAGTGGGGTTGGGTTTGTTGAATCTATGGATTCTGTTATGTTTGACCGAGGGCAAAACGATTTTGCAGTACTTTACTTGACCCAAAACATGACCGTGAGGGATTCTGTTTATAGGAAAGAACTTACTGTGACGGAAACAGACTGAGAAGGTGAAGTCGTGCGTTTGAATTTTATTAGACGGTATAAAGAAAAATTGGTGACATAGTTATGACTAAATAATTCTTCAAAGATTTTGTCGAATTTACCACTTGAAAATGTAAACTTTTAGCCATAAATTAATTACCATTAATATCATAGAACTGGGTAGGTTGTTTGTAATTTAAAACATTGGGTAGCATCATCTTTTGTCATAGAATAACGCATGCTAGTTTGATGTCATATTTGCATTTTCACCCATCCCTTTAAGGTACAGGGTGTTTTGCGTGTATATGCAGCAACTCATTAACATGACGAGGAAGGACAGAGTTTAATGTATGACTACGTTTCTTCTTTCACTGACTGAAGTATAGATTATACGAAATAAACTGAAAAAATCTTTGTAGCTAATTTTATGAGTTCTATTCTGTTGTAGCAGTAGCCTTCAGATTTTGATGCCTTGTCTGCTTTTGAAAACATTAAAGTTGTTTTCAAGGTTCTCCTCACTCAGATGACAAAAACAGAATAGAAATAGAAGTAAATTCTGATTATCTTTCATCCCTGTTTCGTATTCCCTAAAGGTATGAGGAAACATCTTCAATATGACAAAGCACCAACGCTCAAGAGGAAGATGAATTCGTAGTAGTTTGAGTCGTCTCTGCTAATCATGATTCATGAGTTGTCTGCTAGAAAGAGCAAATTATTACCCCTCCTAGATTTTGCTGTGGTATAGGATGCGGAGAAAATTAGAGAGAAAATAGAGTAGTGTGTTATGATTATTTAATTGAAAAGAAAAAGAAAATAATGAATTAAAACATTTTTAAAGGCTCAAATATTTTTGTAACTTTGGTAGAATGATGTTTTGATTTTGATATAAAAAGTTATTTTTCATACATAAAGAATTTGAAAATTATTCTTTTTAATCCTTATAAAATCATGGATTTTAGTTTAAATCACTGTAAAATAAATTACTTTATTTTTTTCATTTTATATATGTGATATCATTGATTTGGGTCTAATATTTAATTTAGAATAGATAATAAATAACATATTTTACAAATCTTAATGTCATTCGTTGTTATTATTATATTAATATAATAAGTATTATTTGAATAGTCAATTTTTCGTTTAAACAAATAGTTAACATATGTCATATAATATTAGAAATAAATAATAATAATAATAACAATAATAATAGCAATAATAATAATAATAATAATTTTAGAGGAACTATAAAAAAATTAAAGAGGCCAAAATCAAAATCATATTTATTTTATATAAAATAAAAACATATTTATATAACTTTTGTTATGAAAAATTATTATAGTGGCTTTTTTATATTTCATGTTTGATTCTCTTATATAAATGGTAATGCTTGAGTTGTTTATAACTCAAGTTGAGTTATGTTATAAATAGGAGACTCTTATTTGGTAAAAATATACAAGAAAATTATTTTATTTTAGTTTATTCTCTCTTGTTCTCTTATCTATTATACATATTCTAAGTTCATATTTTCATAACATGTTATCAATCCAAAAAAACGCTTACTCTTTAGTTTACATTTTTTGGGTTAGATGTGATTCTATTTCTAGTTCCATTTAGATTTTTTAATTAATTTATCATTCAAAATTTGTATTATATTGTTAATTTTATAATTATTGTTACAAACCATTGTAAGAAAAAAATAATGAGTTATAAAAATAAAATATCGAGACTCACTTTGATTGATTTTTAAGTTGTGGTCGAAATTAAAATAATTTTGATAAAAATTATAAAATAATTAATTTTTTCTCACCAAACTAGAAAAAATAACATGAAAAATAAAAAGTTGAAGGAAAGGATAAATTATATTTTTTTATGTATTTTTTCTACTGTTAAAATAATATTAATATCGCATTTTCATAAATAAAAACATCTTATTGAAGCATATTAAAAAAATATAGAAATACGTTTTTTCTTATGAAGATAATAATTTTGATTCATTATATAAATATTACTTACTTTGATTTTATTTTTTTTACGATCTAGATGAAAAATTATTCACCTAATAAATTATATAAATATTAACAAATATAAATGTAATGAAAATCTTATCGGATATATGAAATCGTTAAGAAATAAAACTTTATCACACAGTTTTTATGCATTTAGTATTATGAAAATGTCTCATATTTTAATATTATTATATTTTATGTAAATTTTCTAAGGTGGGCAATATATTACGAATTGGAGGTGTATTTATATTGAATCGATAATGTATTCAAATATAAAACGTGTTTACCTTGTCTTTTTTAAATTTTAATATCAAGATATTAAAAATCATTTGTTTCATTTTTAATTAAATTGGAATATAACACTTCATCGTAATAAGGAGTTAGATAGAAGTAATGTAGTTTTTGTGTTCATAAAATAGTCCTAATTTCTATTTACCTTACTCGGGTTTTGGGTTGTGGGTTTTGGTAGGCTTCGGCGGCGCGTATTCAGACCAATAATCCGGCCATCGGTTTCCGCCATGCGGAGCTTCAGGATGAGAAACCTGTTGTCCCGTGTCAGAAGAAGATCAAAGAAAACCATCAGAAGCAGAAAAACAACCACAAGAAGCTGCATTTCCATATCAAAAGAGTTAGCACGTCTAGTGGAACAAGAACATGAAGAAGAAGAAGAAGAAGTTGCTGAGGAAGGTTTCAGCATCAAAAGTTCTGCTCCGTCACACACTCACGGTGTTCAACCCTTGGGAAATCTCTATCTGAACTCCAGTTCCATTAACTCTAGAGACACCGGCTTAGGTAATCTTCATACCCTTTCGGATGAGCTTGTTCTTGATATGCTCGGGTTTTTGGATGCTTCCTCCTTAGGGGTTTTGGCCGCTGTGAGCAAGTCTTTCTACGTGTTCACCAACCATGAACCCCTTTGGAAGAATCTCGTGTTGGAGAAGCTTCTTTCTGGGTTTCAGTACAAAGGGTCTTGGAAATCCACCTATGTTTCTGCCTTTTACCCTTCATTTGGTAACTCCGATATTGCTCCTGGGGGTTTCAAAGTTAGAGACTTTTACTCGGATTATCTCTTCCAGAGTTGGCTCTGTGCTAACCTTGAAATGAAGCCTGAGTGGTTGGAAAGGGATAATGTGGTTCGTAAAAGGGGAATTTCGGTTGAGGAGTTTGTGCTGAATTATGAGGAGCCTAATAAGCCGGTGTTGTTGGAAGGGTGTATTGATAATTGGGGTGCGTTGAGAAATTGGGATAGGGATTATTTGGTAAGATTGTGTGGTGATGTTAAGTTTTCAGTTGGGCCAGTGGAGATGAAGCTTGGAGATTACTTTGGGTACTCGGATCAGGTTAGAGAGGAAAGGCCTTTATATTTGTTTGATCCCAAGTTTGCTGAAAAAGTTCCAAAATTGGGTGATGAATATGAGGTTCCAGTGTACTTTAGAGAAGACTTGTTTGGTGTTTTGGGCAATGAGAGGCCAGACTACAGGTGGATTATTATTGGACCTGCAGGGTCTGGATCCTCTTTCCATGTTGATCCGAATTCGACCTCGGCTTGGAATGCAGTGATCAAGGGTTCCAAGAAATGGATTTTGTTTCCTCCTGATGTGATTCCACCTGGTGTTCATCCCAGTCCTGATGGGGCCGATGTGGCATCTCCTGTTTCAATAATGGAATGGTTCATGAACTTCTATGGTGCAACCAAAAATTGGAAAAAGAAACCAATTGAGTGTGTGTGTAAAGCTGGAGAGGTCATCTTTGTGCCTAGTGGATGGTGGCATTTGGTGATCAACCTGGAGGAATCTATAGCCATAACCCAAAACTATGTTAGTAGGTGAGGTCTTTTATCGATTTCTGTGGATTTTATGTTGTTTGATTAATAAAATAGTTAGTATCGAACTTCTAGTGACTGTGGATTTTCGGTTCATTGAACCTAAACTAATTGTTACTCTTTGCTTTTTTAAGCTAATAATTGAGAACAGCTTCATAGAGTTATGGCTAACTTCATTTGATTCCGTGTCTGAATGGACCTGTGCTGGTCATTTTTATACCCTTAGTTGTAGTTTGATACATGTTCAACTTTTGTAGGTGTGATGGATTGACTATTCTGATCTTGTTCTGTTGATTAGTTGTATAACATCTAATCTGTCCATGTGTGTAACACAGTCATTAATAAGCAGATGATGAGCATAATGTATATCTCAACAATAACAGCATGTTTGTTTTTGTCTTGAAACCTGAATACTTATTGAAACTTCTTAATATTAAATTTACTAATAATTTAGTGATATTTCAAATTTAGATTGGTCTTTGTATTTTGCTTGTGAAAATGATAATCTAATATCAAATGTATTTGTTGCAGGAGAAATTTGGTAAAGGTCTTGGATTTTCTTAAAAGTCCAAATGCTAGCACACTGGTATCTGGAACAAGGGATCGAGTGAATTTGTACGATAAGTTTAAGAATGCTATTGAGGCTTGTTTTCCAGGAGAAATTGATGAATTGACTCGGAAAGAAGAAGAGAGAAAGATCCAGCAGAGGAAACTTCCCTTCTGGGATTGTGTCACAGATGCTAATGCAGGAGCTTTCAAGTTCTCTTTCTAGAGAAATTCACTGTAACTAACGATATTGCTGATCCTTGATTCAGAAAGATGCTCTGCATCAATTTTGACATTTTGATTACTTTTTCATTGATTGTTTTTGTACGCTTTATATTCCTTTTTAAATGTTATTACAAACTTCCGTTGCTGTTAATTATGTCAAAAGTGTAAAACTATTCTCACTGCATACATGTACTTGATGGAGGATATCCATATAAATGTGATGGAAAGAGATTGTATAACTTGCTTTCCCTTGAGACATGGTATTGTATTTGGCAAGTTTGTCAACAAGCACTTCAAGAAAAGAAATGAAGAAAAAGAAATATTTCATATAAACTTATTGATTAATTTTAAAAAATACCCTCATTTAACTTCTTTAAAAAGTTATACAACAGTTAATTTTAACTTTCGAGAGGAATTTAGTTTTTTTTTGTAGTTATAAATATTTATAGAAGAATTCATGTGAACAAAAACAAACAATATCAAACAGAGGTTAGTTCTAAATAACAATAATTAATAAACAAATGGTGTTCTCGTCCATCGCAGATTAGTGTGCCTGAACTGGTACATAGGTATTCCTAGAAAATAATAATAATAACATGTCAACTTATATTTCACATCATTATTAAATGGTTATCTGTTCATAAAGTTAATATGAATTAAAAAGCTTGAAAAAATTAGAAAAATGTAGAGTATAAAAGTTAATATATAGCATGACTATAAAAATGTCGTTGCATCATGTTGCTTTTGGCAGAACATGAGCAACAGCAGTGGCAGCAACTCAATTCTGAAAACGCTGAGGCTTAAAAATCCGAAACTTGTGGTGTTGGAGCGTTGTTGCAATGTTGGGGACCTGAAAATCGTGCATGCCCATTTGCTAAGAACCCACCTTTTCTTCGACGTCTTTGTAGCGAGTCGCATCGTTGCTTTCTGCATAGACTCAACTACCAACTTGCTTCATTACGCCTTAAGGGTCGTCTCCCAAATAGAAAATCCCAACCTTTTCATCTACAATGCACTCATCCGAGGCTGTTCCACCAGCCAAAACCCACAAAATTCTTTTCACTATTACATCAAAGCTCTACGCTTTGGTCTCATACCTGATAATATCACTCACCCTTTTTTGGTTAAAGCGTGTACTCAGCTTGAGTCTGCACCTATGGGCATGCAAGCACATTGTCAAATTATTAAGCATGGATTTGAACTTAATTTTTTCGTTCAAAACTCCCTTCTTCATATGTATGCAACTGTTGGGGATATAAAAGCTGCAAGGAGCATTTTTCGGAGGATTGGTCGATTTGACGTAGTTTCATGGACTAGCATGATAGCGGGGTATCACCGTTGTGGAGATGTTGAATCTGCACGACAACTGTTTGATAGAATGCCCGAGAGGAATTTAGTGACGTGGAGCACGATGATTAGTGGTTATGCTCGGAACAATTGTTTTGACAAAGCGGTTGAGATGTTTGAGGCTCTTCAGGCAGAAGGGGTGGTGGCTAATGAGACTGTGATGGTGGGTGTCATATCTTCTTGTGCTCATTTGGGGGCTCTTGCAATGGGGGAGAAAGCTCATGACTATGTGATGAGAAATAACTTAAGTTTGAATCTGATTCTTGGGACAGCTGTGGTTGATATGTATGCAAGATGTGGGGACCTTGGGAAAGCTGTTGAGGTTTTTGAGCCACTGCCAGAAAAGGATGTGCTTTGTTGGACAGCTTTGATTGCTGGACTGGCCATGCATGGTTATGCAGAGAAAGTACTCTGGTATTTTTCAGAAATGCTGAAAACGGGGGTGGTTCCAAGGGACATTACGTTTACTGCAGTGTTGTCAGCTTGCAGCCATGCAGGAATGGTTGAAAGGGGTTTGGAAATATTTGAAAGCATGAAAGAAGATTATGGAGTGGAGCCAAGATTGGAGCACTATGGATGTATGGTTGATCTTCTTGGTCGTGCAGGGAAGTTGGGAGAGGCAGAGAAGTTTGTTCTTGAAATGCCTGTGAAGCCAAATGCTCCAATATGGAGAGCACTGCTAGGAGCATGCAGAATTCACAAGAATGTAGAAGTTGGGGAAAGGGTGGGGAAAATTTTGTTAGAGATGCAACCAGAACATAGTGGTCATTATGTGCTACTCTCGAACATATACGCCCGCGCAAATAAGTGGAAAGATGTTACTATTATGAGGCAGATGATGAAGGACAAAGGAGTAAGAAAGACACCTGGATATAGTTTAATTGAGGTAGATGGAAAGATTCACGAATTTACTATTGGAGATAAAACACACCCGGAAATAGAGAAAATAGAAAGAATGTGGGAAGATATAATACTCAAAAAAATAAAAGTAGTTGGGTATGTTGGGAATACAGGTGAGACATTGTTTGACATTGATGAAGAGGAAAAGGAAGGTGCACTTCACAGGCATAGTGAGAAGCTGGCCATTGCATATGGAATTATGAAGATTCGGGCTCCTACACCCATTCGGATTGTTAAAAACTTGCGTGTCTGTGAAGATTGTCACACAGCTACCAAGTTGATTTCGAAGGTTTTCCAAGTAGAGTTGATAATGAGAGATCGAAATCGATTCCATCATTTTAAAGAAGGCACGTGTTCTTGTAAGGATTACTGGTGAAACAACAATCTCACTATTCACAGATCACGGCTATGGTTTTATAGATATAGAACACCGGGATCGGATTGATCTCAATAATTCAAATCAAATTAAGTTTCTTCAAATTATTAAATCTGAACTTAAACTAATCTGATTATACGATCAACTTTTAAACTTTTTAAATTTACTTATTGTAAACCTTTTTTATTTAAACGTCTAGTTTTAAACTATTGTTTTATTCAGGTTAAGAAATTAATGCAATGTTGTGCAAGACTTATATATTTATATCAAAAATGTATCTTTGCACTATCAACTAGTAAAGAAATCATGCTTAGTACAACTTATTCACATACTTGTTCAAATTGTTAAAGGATAATATAAAGAATATTAATCATGTCATTTTATTTAAATTTAATTCAAAATAATATCAAAACTAATAATTGATTTGTCTGAATCTCTCGGTTTATCTTTATTCAAATATTAATTCTTTATAAGAAAAAACATCTCTATAAAAACATAATTTTTCCTTAAAATAGTTTAACTAAAAGCAATCCAACATTACATCAAATTGATTTAATTTGAAATCTTTAAGAAAATAAATGAAATCAAATAGACCAACTCCTCAAGACACCCATTTGTAAATGCATGACAAATTGAAGACGTCTATTATTAACGCTTGTTCAAAATGAACTTTAAAGCAGCCAGAACTTTTGCACCACCTTCTCCATCATTGCCCTGATGTGTAGAGTTCCAAGATAATTCGAATAAATAAGGTAATCCAAAAATTGTTTCACCAATAAATTGCTGTACTTCTGCACCGATCGGTTAAATCCTTATCGGATCAGTGGACATGAATACATAAATTTCCAGTGTAGTTAACTTGACGAATTACATGTTCTTGAGTACAAAAGTTTGAATGTACGATATACAGGCACAATGAGTTCGACAGTTCGAAACTCAAGGTCATAGTTTTTAAATCGTGAGTGAGATGCTCCAAATTCACCAATTGCCAAAATTTGCTACTCGCAGTTGACAAGGATATTATATATTCTTGGTTGGCAACATGTTCCAGTAGCTTTGGATTTAAAAGTACAAAACCCCATTTTTTTTTTGGCGGGTCTAGCATCAGGAAGCCATTTAAATAAGTTAACGTGATGAATACAAGTTCCTTGTTTTGACAAGATTATACAGGGGATAGCGATGCTGTATAAGAACCATCACTGTACCTTAGGCCTTTTAATGAAGTCGAACACATTAGAGAAGTGACTACAGCTTCTGGAATGCCAAAAGTATTCATGTGGTCTTGTACGCTTTCACTATCAGCAGCTTTCGATTCCGTCTTGTCACAAATTGATTTCAAGGCAACATTCAACCCAATTGAGCTAAAATCCGTCGCAAAACTGTGAGCCATATGATAAACAAACATCGTTTAGGTTTCAAACAACTATGTATAGCACAAACAGACTGTGGAGCGGAAACTTTTGACATCGCATAAATGCTCATGAAATTCTACTTACTAGATACAGCTCACCGTCACTCGAAACAATTGACAAGTTATTAAAAATAGGAAAAGATAAAAATTTCTCAAACTAAAATAGCCTAATTGTTCAAAAATCCAAATATAAAATTTAATTAGACATACATCTACCCAACTTTTCTTATTCACATGTAAGAAAGCTTCATTACCAAAGCTCAACCATAAATATTGAAACTAGCCTTGCTTATAAAATATAAGCATAACCAATTAACAATTTTTAACTAATTTTATAATAACTGGTTGATTGAAGTTGGTTATAAAACTTGATCATTTTATTTCCTGTTAGAAAATGGTTTGGTTGGGTAACAATTACCAAACCCAAGCCCCTGCGTCCAGTCAACCAATCACAATCATAAGAGTCCGGGTTCTGCTTTATTTGTTTTCAAAACCATGGCTCATTACCAACTAGTGTTATTATAAAGTTAAATCCGGGTGACTTGAATTCGCATGTATATAGTCACTATCATTCAATAACCTCCAACCCGTCCACAATCCTAATTGTTCGCACAGCTATAGATGACCATAAAAGTAGCTGTATTAACCACATGAAATTATCATATCGAAACAGCTCAAATTTCTGAAAAAAGTATCACCAAATAAAGGCTATTCATACCTTGCCTCAAAGCTTCTTCCTTCGAAGGCCATCAATGCACATATACGACAAATAATCCAAGGTGGAAGAAGTGCATCCTTAATTTCAATGGTACAAAGGCCATCTGAAGATCCTTGTATAGACTCCCCATCTTTCCATATAGACCCATTATAAGAAGAAGAAGCGATGTCCTCAGCTCTTCTTGTCTCGGTGCATTTAATCTGAGAAACAGAAGTTTATGAAATCCAGTTATTTAAATAGCTAGCATAACAAAAGTAATTTTTGCAGCTTCAAACAAACTGATCACAGAATTGAATTTGCATTTGGATCCCTCCACGTGGTTTTCTAGAAGATAACACGTTATTAACACTACCCTAGTGCACAAAGCTGAAAATTAGAGCAGCTAGTAACAATAAAATCGGACAGCTAAAAAATATTAGTAATATTACTTGCTTATAAAAGAATGGGACGAGTTCCATGATCAACTTAAATTTGACAATTATGGAAACAAAGTACAGGAAAAATAAAAAGGAAAGAAAATGAAGTCAAGGACATACATCAGGATAAGACAAAGCAGAATTTCGAAATGGAACAGGGGAGCACAAGACAGGTATGTCCACACTAGACAGTGAAGTCAAGAGAAATCTGCAAGTGCAGGCAATAAAAATGTTAGTCAGCAACAAAATTAAAAATATAGGAATAAACATAAAAAAAAAGTCTGATTTAATATAGATTAATGAAGCAGACCGATGAACTTCCTATAAGCATGATTAGCTTATTTCAATGTAGTTCATTTTACAACTTTCCAAAATAATATTCATTTTTCAGTATACTTCACACTCAAGATTACAAATAAGCTCTCATTTGATAAGAACTTACACAGCAAAAGCTCAGTTAAGTTGTTTATCAAAACATGTCATAAGTCTGATACAAAAAAACTAAAATCTACAAGTATAAGGTCAATCACCTGTAATTTAGTAAAAGGTCATATAAAGCATGTACATTGTTGTTTCCACGAAATAACAGCAAAGATTCTGGACTATTATCAATTTCAGAGAAGGACCTTAATCGCCTGATCTGCATTATTTCAGATAACAAGCACCAATTAATATAATTTTTATACACTAAAAAAATAAATACAGAATTGAAGTTGGAGATAAATCAGTTAATTGATAGACAAACTCAACACCACAATATACACACCAAAGGGAAAGCCAACTAGTAACAAGAAGTGAAAGACAATTACCAATTTAAATCATACATTTTATTAATGAATCTTTTATCCATAAACTAGTTAAGTTTAATTTAGATATACAAGTAAAAATTAACACTTTTAGTAATTTAATAACACTAGGAGAGCATAAAAACATTTTTACAAGCAATTCTAAATTAAACTCCAGATAGTTACTTTAATGCTAACTGGGACCCGCAGTGACAGATAAGTTTCTCAATATTCAGTACAAATTTATCAATAAATAACAAAACAATGAGCATGCTATCAAGGAATTGATCATTTCAATCATTCACAGATATTAATACAAACATCAACCGGAAAACAAGTATTGTATAAGTAGCATATAGATACAAACCTGTCCTAAGTTTTGCTTCTCAATCTCTGACAACTCAACTAGATCCTCAGTTGCAACCTGTTCCACTTTCGAATGGCAAAGAGGCATGGAGAAACAGACATCCTAATAAAGGGTACAGAGCCAAAATAAAATTCAGATATCATCAACAAATTAAATATTAATGCCAAAAATATAGTTTTATGATAATAATAGTAATGACAACAATATAAATGTAATGATAAAGAGGTTTTGTTAAACAAAAAGTACAGACAGAAGCCATAAAATAACACGAATACTTATATGGAAAACTACATTTGAAGTTCAGATGTTAGTAGTTGCAAAGTCATAAAAAAAGCATATCCCTTGTTGAGTTGTACTCGTTATGGTTCTTGCCATGAACCATTTGAACATAGATATTATTCGCAAAGGGCAATTACAACGAGACTACTATTCTTTGAGAAAAGACCTAGTTAGAGAAATAAAATAAGATGCCTTATACCTACCAACATCACTTTCACTGAGAATTTCCTAGAAACCAGAAATATAGCATCACCGAAATATCATTTGGCCTTAGCCAAACATTACCACCTCCCCGCACCACCACCCAAAAAAGGAAAAATTTAAACCAAGTGACAATAGGCAAATTAGTAACTCATAAATAAGCTACACACTATACTTAATATGAGTAACTTACATGCTCTCTTAGCAATGATCTTAAACCTTGGGTTGACTGAGAGATATAAGCATTGCAAGAACATTTGGATTTCCCAGAGCTGTCACCACCAGTAAACATCACCACAAACTGAGCAGTGCAAACTACAAAACAAAAGGTTAAAAAAAATAACAACCGCAACATCCAATATAAAAAAAATGTAAATGTGCTAATATAAAATAATGCATGAAGTTGGAAGGTTCAAACAATAGCAAAATTAAGCATGCATCAATAAATACCATAAGAGTCAAGAACCTACTTCAAAACAAAAAAAAATGTTCTTTAAGCAAAAACAAATTAAAACTCCAGAGTAGAAAAGGCAATATAAAAAAGGCATTATATAAACGTACTTCTATAATCATTACAAAATAAGCTGAAAAAAGAAAATGAAGATATTGTGTAATTACCATAGAAAAGGCCACAAATGTCCTTTCGAAGCATGTAATAAAGGTCCCGGAAGGATTCTTCCCAAGCTACTTGTCGTTCCCTTAAGAAATCCAATTCTATTGCATGAGAAGACAGCGGAAAGAACATAAGGAAAATTGAGAAAGGAAAAATAGAAAGAAGAAACCATAAATAGGCATGCTGAAAACTAATTCACAACCTCCATCTGATGTTGATGAGCTCAAGACTGATATCAGAGAAGGTGGTAGAGTGGATTGAGGATACATCCATGAATGTAAGCCCTCGGAACCTTTCACATTTTGACTCTTGAAATAACTATGCTGGAAGGCTAACTGAGGCATGGTGCCACGTATAACTGACCTGTATCAAATGTCAATATTTTTCTTATCAATTTCTGAAATGTCATGAAACTAGCCTCCGATCATATAACTATACCTGATCATTAAGTTTAACATGTTTTACCCACCAGTGCATCTATCAGCATTTAGCATAAAATAAAATTGTCTTCTCTAAAACTATTAAGGAAACCTAAAATATGTTATCTTTTCAATATATAAACTACAAATCTCAATATAAAAGCTTTTTAATCCAGTCCAGTGCATCTTATGTCTACCAGGCTTGACGCTAATGCATTACTCCATCATATGCACTTATGACTCACCGGTTCACAGACGAGGATACCATCCGCATACTGGTTTTTAGAGTAAGATCCAAAGGGACTTTCTGGCCAGGTAAATGGCATTCAGATAAGAAATTTCCTAAAACAGGGTGTCCTTCATCCAAATCAGCAGTTTTGCCATTAGCATAATGTTCTTCATGGGCAGCTAGTCCTCTTAATGCTTTTCCCTACAATTTTTTATTGTTAGTATTAATAACCTGATTATGAGGATCTAAAGTGCAGGTAAACAGTTACGAAAAAGTCAAACGCAGTCTTTTTATACCAGGTCAATAGCACCTGAGCCACTAGATGTATCGACAGCAGTTGAAAGTTCAGAAACACTGCGAAATTTCCCTTGGCTGCACTTTTCAAATATTTGACAAGATTGTAAGCCACTATCTTTACTGACCTGACTAGAAACAACAGAAGTCTCCAAGCTGACAACAAATTTGGAACAAGATCAGCATTGGTTAAAGTTAACTATGGGATCAGGCCAACATAAAAAATATGAGGCAAACCATGAATTTTCTTGCAGTCTCTTAGCCTCCAAAGTCGAAAAAACTGAAAGATTTTTCAGATTACTTGTTTGTCCCAAAGATGGAATTTCCTGAGCACAGTAACAAGATTGTGGTGTTCAATATCAAGAACATTAACATCTTGGGATCAATGATTTAATGAAGATGTCAATTGAATAAACTAAATGACCCATAAGTCAGGCAAAAAATAAATAGTAACCTTTCCATTTTCCTTCCCAGATGCAACTTTAAACCTGGGCTTTTTTGCAGCAAATACTTCATCAACCCGTGTGTCAGTGTATCTAGGGGGCTTCCACAACCCTATTCTTTTTAATCCACTGCTCACCTCAGTGGTCCTGCAAACATAAATCAAGCAAGTTCTCAGCAAATTATGAAATAATAGATTGAAAGAGATACAGAAGCTTACTTAGAAGGATCAGCCAAGGGGGATGGAGATTCAGCAGTATTGTCCAGAAAGCTTGTCCGCTTCAATAGCTCTCCCTATCAAGAATTTACAGTATGATACTGATAATTACACTTTTTGCTCCACCACAATGAAATACTAGTTATCAATATTGACAGAAATAGATTGCTGTTCGAATCTTAAAATGAAATTATGCTATGACTATACATGGAGGGGGCAGGGCAGCAACAACATAAAAAGCTCCATTTCAGTTGAAATGAGAAATGAACATAAATAATTACATGATGAATAATAGAGATGTAACTTGTTACAAACTATAATTTTAAAATTCATTTCAAGACAACCAATTGTAATTAGCTACATAATGCAAACACCTTGAGAGCATGCACTAAGCCTAGCAAAAAGCCGCATACAACTCATCCTTGCACTGGTAAGAATGAGTTATATATTACAAAATGTACAATAATTAGAGTAGAAACTGCTTGGACATGGATAATGAACAAACATAACTTCAACAGTTTCCATCATAATAACTACAAGAATTGAAAGCTAGAACCAAAGTCCAAAGAAACACTAAATTGAGGTCACGAGTTCCGCAGCCTACCCTAAGTTCCGAAGGTGTCTTCTTTTTAACCATGGATCCACTTTTCAAAGGTCCAGAGCCAATTTGATGAGAACTCGGTTTAGCCACTTTTGCCATGCCTCGTTCCGCTGCCGGTCGAGATTAATCTGCAAGAGCAGATTCGGTGAGCAAGAAAGAATTTGCAATAGCATTCAGAAATTGCAGAATGAGAGAGCAAGTCTAGGGCACTGAGAAATAGTGGCACTGGTTATGACTAATAGCGCGAGGGAATGTAGAAGGATAGCTTAGGTTTTCCAATTTGAATTGAATAAACGCGAATCAGAAGCAGGAGGAGAAGGAAAAAAACCGAATGGAGAGGTTAATCGTGGCGTGCGAAACTCCACGGCGAACGGTGTTGGTGGCGAACGGTGTTGGTTCCGACGCATCAGAGGAAGAGGGAAGATAGAGTGAGAGAAAGGAACAGAGCGGGACCTAGTTGAAAACGAATTCTTTATGTGCTTACATTTTAAAAAGAAAATTTTGGTTTCCCTCCTATTTGTGTAGCGTTACTACAGGTTCATATTAGATTGGGCTTGGCCTGTCTGACAGGGACTTGGGCTGCCAAGCCCAATCTTTGACAAATTCTTCCTGCACCCTAAAATCTTTGACAAATTCTTCCTGCACCTTGTTTTTTTCACCCTAATAAAAGTTTTTAATTTCAATTTTGTCCTTTATAAAATTACTTAAATATCCATTTTGTAATAGATTGTAACTCTTCCTCCGCTGCGACAGTGATCGAGTAAACTAAAATTTCTTCCAAATTCATCTTTTACATTATCGTTTTTGAAGATTTGAAGTATTATTGAACGATAAAACAGTTTTTCCAATGACTGTGAAGTGTTTATTGGTGGCAAAGATCGACGGGAAGGTAAGATTTTTCGGTTTGGTGTATTTTTGAAATTTGTCGTAGGGCATCCGGATGAATCTCATCCGGTTCTCATTTTTTTAATTTTGAGAACCGGAAAGTTAAGTCATCCGGTTTGTATTATGACAACCGGATGCATTGTGGAGGGGGTGTCATCCGGTGTACAGTCTGTGAACCGGACACCCCTTCATCCGG
>Ga0099824_1002415_pt1 | contig 27272 bp, 17 predicted proteins | sample SiratrowhiteBW_FD_76837 | JGI IMG/M metagenome (GOLD analysis project Ga0099824, IMG submission 76837) | Root nodule microbial communities of legume samples collected from California, USA - Siratro white BW | ecosystem: Host-associated > Plants > Roots > Nodule | place: USA: California...
ATTTTCTTGAATTTTCAGAATTAAGTGAATCTTGCTAATTGAATAACTTCATCATTTTCTGAAAGCATTTTTAGTAACAACTTAAAATCATTTATTCCATTTTAACTCAGTCTAATCCAAACTACTTGAATCTGTTAATAACCTGTATATCAGTTTCCTTTAAATTTGCATTTTTGCAATTTGCTGGGTTTACTGTTTATCAGTTTGTTTTCCAGAAAACCAAATCTTTCACTATATAAAATTGTTTTCAGAATCTATAATTGAACTATAATTGATTTAAGACTTAAACATCTTTTAATAAGTGTTTCTTTAATAAAAAGAATTTTATTTCTTGATTGATTCATTATAATTCGAACTGTTGATTGAATCACAGTTGATCAATTCATTCTGTGTGGTTAACTTCTATTCTGTTTCTGTGTAGTAAACTAAATCGCTTCCGTACTTACATTTGAATTGTGATAAAATTGTTTGACTTGCTGCATTGTACTGTGACTGGATTATATTCTGTTTACTGGTTCATTCTACTGTCTTGCTCAGTAAAGTCAATAAAGATCCAGTTTATTAAACGAATTTGAATTTCTTAAAAGGTCAACTAGTTTTTTGAAAAAGATTTTGAAATCCAATTCACCCCCCTCTTGTATTTCAGCCAAAACAATTTCTTTCAAAGGTCGATCCTTGTCGGGTCCTTTAATTTAAAAATCTCATTTTTGTTTCATTTTTATTTGTTTTTTTTATTTGCTATGCTCCTGCTTTGCTTATTTTATTGCTATTATTTTTTTATAAAAATTAAACATTCTAAAAAACTATATTTGTCGTTATTCATTTTGATTAAAGGTATTGTCGTTAGACTGGTATTGTGGGGTGCTAATACCTTACTCACACTTAATCGACTCCCGAATCCATTCCTTAATTTGCAGACGGCCTTTTCCTTTTCTTTGAGTTTTCCATAGTTTTCCATAATAAACTATGATGGCGACTCCATTTCATTTTCCACCCTTTCCATTTTTTAAAATTTTTCCATTTTTGGATCATCGTCAGTCCGATCGTCGACGAGGTCGCGACGACAAAAAAATCCAAAGATTCTTTAGTATTTTTTATTAACTATAATAGAGAACATTATGAATAAATGAAATATAATTTCAGACTACAAAACAATTAATGAAGAAAAAAGAAAAAAAGAAAAACTAAAAAAAAAATAGCTTGAGCAAGAATTTTTAGCTTGAGCGAGAATGAACCTCACTTGAACAAAAATTGATCCCAGAGCACTTTTTTTTCCACAAAGAGCTCATTTAGGTTAGATGTATCTCGCTCATACAAGTTGTATCTCACTCAAACAAGTTGTATCTCGCTCAGACAAGACTTACAGAGTGAATTTTTTTTCCACAATTCGGTTGAGGGAGATTCCTGCTTAAGCGAAACTATTAGAAAATTAGAAAATGATTTTTCAAAATAATTAACTTCTATATACTACCAAGTATTAACATGCATTCAAGGAAGACCAAATTAAGGGTATATACTCCTTAAGGTGCTTCAAAACATACATATGCACCTGCTTGTGTACATAGTGTAGTCATCGCAATTCAAACACAACAAGACAAGCAACAGTAAGCTAGTGAAATAATGTTTTAAACTTGTAAAAGTAGAAAGAATTGAAGATAATAGATTTAAGATTTAAATATCAACTCTCAAGTCAAATACAAATAAGTCTATCATTCAATCACAAACTTTTATATTTTATTCCAAACCTATTGACTTCACAATGATCCATTTGCAATCATCGTACTTTGATTTCCTTTCAATCCCCAATACTCTAATCTCATTTCAATCAAAATGATTGCATATAGACTCGTCATTCAGTCATAACAATAATCATATCATTTCAACCATTTTGAAACTTATAGATGCATATGTAACCATGGTATCTTGATTTCCTTTCAACTCCTAGTACACTAGTTTCATTTCAGCCAAAATGATTATATATGATCCTATAACTTAATCATCACACATAACACATCAATACAATCATATTGAAGCATATAAATGTATATGTAACATGGTATCTTGATTTCCTTTCAACCCTTAGTATACTAGATTCATTTCAACCATAATGATTACATATAAGTCTATAACTCAGTCATCACACATAAAACATCAATTCAATCATACTGAAGCATATAGAGACATACTTAAAACCTTGATTTCCTTTCAACTCCCAATACATTGTTTTCATTTCAATTCCATCATACACAACCATATCAATCCAACAATTCACAATGTTCAGAAACAATTTTTGCCTATCAAGTTATCAATATCACAATTCATATTAAATACATAATCAACTTTTCTCATCACTAGACACATCTGTAGTAGAAATTGAAACTTCAAACCAAAACTCATCACACTCAAAGCTTTTAATGGCGATTCGCTATCAAGTTCTCCAATCAGGCAATAACATTTATGGGAATCTAGAACAAGTTATCCAAATAACACTAAATTTCAATATAATCTTAATAAAGTTGAAAGAAACACTTTTCTGAACTGTTTCCTCTAAGATTGATAACAAAAATATAATGAAAAATAAAGAATAAATGATTCTCAGAATAAATAGAAACTTACTTTAATTAAAATTATGATCAGATAGGCTCTTCAGCTTCTAGAAAACTTAATCAAATTATGGAAAATAAAGTACGAAAAACAAAAATGAGAGAGAAGAAACAGAGATGGAGAGGTGTGAGAGATAAAGCTATAGAAAGTGTGTGAAGCTTCGGGATTACAAATAATAATACTAATAATATTATTTATAATAATAGTGATTATAATAATAATAATAATAATATAAATGATAATATTAGTTATTAATATAAGATCGGGCACTTCCTAAGTAATTTTATATATAGATATTTGAATCTTAAAATTGGAGATGAAATATATTTTTTTTTTATTCTCGCATGTCTTAAGAATCCACAAGCAGAATAAAATAATTTGTCTGTGTGTCCAATTATTTAGGACCTGAAGTTATTTTATGTTCTTTTATAAAACATTTCATATCAATTATATTATTAAATGTTAAATTTTGTTATATTTATAACGGTTACTATTATTCTTTTTTAATAAGATTACATAAAAAAATATGCTTTATTATAAATGTTTAAGTGTTGTATTATTATTTATTCTTTAAAAGAGTAATCTTTTATTTGAATTGTAATATTCAAAATTGAATGATAAAGAACAATATATATATATATATATATATAACAACCTAGAAAATTTGTCATCTGAGTAAAAATGGTAGAAGTGAAATGAGCACTTGATTATTATATTATTAAACTAAAAATGCGTATTTATAGGAAAAGTAAGTAGTCAAGTCTCATTTCTACTCGAACCATCATCTCTCTAAAACCCCTAACTCTCTTTTTTCCTCTGACTTCTCTCTAAGCCTCCGCTTCCCTACCTTATCAGTTTCTCAAGCGGAGCTCACCATTGGACTCGTGACAGAGAATAGAGCAAGTCTACCCGATCAGATCGTTAGAGTAAGTTCGTTTTCTGCCCTCTTCCCTTACAGCCACTTTTAGGTTTTCGTTTTCCTCTACCTTATGAGCTTGCATGTGGCCTTTGAGTTATCAGATAATGCCTTTGTGAGCTCAATTCCCTAGTGTTTTAGTTTGATCGTTGATCAGAGGTCTTTTGGTGCAGATTCGAGTTCTTGAAGATCTTAGGCTTTGGGGCTATTAGAGAGAACTTCTAGTGCAATTCAGGTAAGGGAAGCTGACTTCCATTTTACTTGATCCCAAATTTGTTTGTGAGTTAGAGTTTCATTCAAAATATGCATGTGAAAATGCATCTGTGATGGTTTATATGGTGGCATGAAATTTAAGTTAAGTTTGAGATAGTTTATTCATTCTGGTATGCATGATGAGTATGTGGAAATTGATGGAATGCAAGTTGAATTTCTAGTTAAGTTAGTAATCTGAGACATGTGGACTAGCTCTGTGGTAGTAAAAACTGCATAAATTATTTGATAACTTATGTTTTTTTGCATAATTCGCCCAGGCGAAAATGGTTTCGAGTAGCAAGTATGCTCTCTGGACTGTTTTTGCCTAGGCGAGAAAGTAGTTTCGCTCAAGCGAGGATACAGTCCACCAGGCGAGAAAGCCCCTGGAGCAAGTGTGCTATTTGGAGTGTTTTCGCCTAGGTGAGAAATCTTTTGCCCAAGCGAGAGTATTTTTGCTAAGGCGAAAAAAGACCCTGCTCTTTGGACTACTTTCGCCCAAGCGATAAATTTTTTGTTCAGGTGAGGGGTATTTTCCCCAAGCAAAATTGGTCTAGCTTAAGCTAAAAAAAAGAAGTTTTTTTTTTGGCTTTTTGTTTTCGATTATTTAACTCTTTTGGAATGCAATGTATGTATTTAATAAAATAGATTAATTGATAATTTAAGTTTAATTATATTGATGGTTTAGTGACTTCTTTAAAAGTTGAGATTGAATTGGAGATTGAGATTTAAAAGTGAATGAATGCATGAGTAGAGATCTATATTGTGATGTGATATTGTTAAAAGTGTCGATAAAGTTGGTCATAGCCTAGGCATAGTGTTTTCAGGAAAGAAAACACCCGTGTCTAGGTTAATTAGGAAGTGTATTGTCTAAGGATCAATTGATATCCTGACTCTACTAGTAATAGGAATCAAATAGATGATCATTACTAGGTGGTGAGAGTCGAAGGAGGTCTGAACTGGGTGACTGCAGCTTGAAACATAGTTGGTCAGAAAAGTCTCAGGGGAACTAACCCTATCATACATTATTGATGATTCATTTATGTTAAGGCTGTGTGGATTCACAGCGTGGAAATGTATGACAGGTGCATATCTCAGAGTCTATTCAATGCACGAGTCTTCTAGAGGTAGAGTCATGTTTGTAGTTTGTAGTGGGTTAGATTCTTATATTATGATGATACTAAGAAGAAGCTTCTAAGAGAAAAAAGGTTCTTCACTGACTTCAACATATAGTAAAAAATTAGGTGAAGGTTCTTCAGTGTTAATATTAATATATATATTATGTTCCTTATCTTCTAAATTTTAAATTTTAGAATTTAAATAAAGAATAAAGGATTATTTTACTTTTTTAAAATTCAAACTCCTAGTTAAAGATCAAATTAAATCTAAAGATAAACTTTTTTAAAAATAAATTATAATATTACACTTAAACACTTATAACAAAACTTATCTTTTATGTAATCTTATTAAAATAAATAATGGTAACCGATATATCAAAACAAAATTTAATATCTAATAATATAATTGATATTAAATAATTTATATAAAGAACATAAAATAACTTCGAGGTCCTAAATAATTGGACACATAAACAAATTATTTTATTTTGTTTGTCAGTTACTAAGACATGGAGAGAATAAAAAAAGTGTATGGCATTTCCAATCTTAAAAATTGAGATATTTATTTATATTTATAAATTTATCATGGGAGTGAGAAGTTATATTAATAATTTCTATTTAAAATAGGATTATAAAAATTGAACCATCAATATTTTTTGTTATCTATAGTTGGGTTTAGTAATAAAATATTTAAACGGAGTGTATTAATTATTAAAAGAGTAACAAAATTATCCAAAATTTTAGATAAAAATAAATAAATGTTAAAATTAAAAAATATAATAATTAAAATAATATTAATAACAAGTTAACTAATTAAAACTTTCTTTCTTTCTTTTTTTTTCTCTTACTCTCTCTTTTTATTTCTCTCTTTCTTCCTTTCTCTCTTTCTCCCTTTCTCTCTTTCTTTCCTTTTCTTTTTCTCTCTTTCTCTCTTCCTTTTTTTCTTTCCTTCTTTTCTTCTTTCATGAAATCTTCTCTATGCAATCCTTCCAAATTTTTTAGCTTTTTATCTTTTTCTTTGATTTTGTGATCTATAGCTTTTCATTTTTTTCCAATTACTTGCACTTTTTCCTTTTTATTATTTGTTTTTTATTTTTGTTTTCTAATTGTTCTAAAGATTGAATTTTTGTTTGGTTTGATTTTCAATTGTAGGTCTCGTCTAATTTTTTATACGTTTCTTATTTGTTTTGTTTTTGATCATTTTCTTTGATTTCACACATTTCAATAAGAACAAATATAAAAATATTCCATTTTTATTCTTTTGAATATTAATTGTTGTGATCAGAGAGAGAGAATTTTAAAGGAATAGAGCATAATTGAAGCAACACAGTATCACAAAACCCATTTTGATGGTTAGATTATAATTTACAGAGAACTATTTCGTTAAAAAAGTTTGTTATTGTTACATTATGATTTAGATAGAACTATTTTGTTAGAAAAGTTTCTCGTTGTTTTGGAAATTCACGAGAACAAAAGTTGTTAAAGAGAGAAAAGGTTCTTCAGCTATTTGAATATATGATAAAAAAATTAGATAAAACAACTTACTAATCTAAGAGATATACTGATAAAATCATGGAAGATGAAAATACTAATATTTTGACTATAAGTCTAAATGTTAGTATTTATATCTTTCATATTTAATCAATATATTTTTTTAGGTGATTAAGTTATTTTATCCAACCTTTTACTATATGTTCAAGTTGCTAAAAAACTTTTTCTTTCTTAACAACTTTCTTTTTATTTTCATAAATTTTTAAAACAAATAAAAGTAAATTTCTAATAAAATAGTTCTTTACAAATCAGGTCTAGCCATGAAAATGAGTATGGTGATATTTTGTTACTTCAACGATGCTACCACGCCTTTGAAACTTCCTAATCTCAACACTCAATACCCAAAAGAAAAAAAAAAATATTTTATATTTGTTCCTATTAATAAAACTGCGAAATCAAAGAAATGATGGAAAACAAAACAAATAATAAACATATAAAAAATTAAACGGGACCTACAATTGAAAATCAATTCAAACAAAAAGTCAATCTTTAGAAGAATAAGAAAACAGAAACCAAAAACAACAAATAGAAAAAGAAGGAAAAAGTGCAATTAATTGGAAAAAAAATTAAAAGCTATAGTGGTTCATAAGGGAGCGCAAAAGAGGTTCATAAGGGAGCGAGATACTGACGAATGCAATGGTGGTGATGAACTTCCATAACTTGACTAAAATTAAGGGAAGAAAGGTATTTTGAAGGTAACCAATATTTTACCTATAGTGTCCAATTTGTTTAGTAAAAAGTGTATTTCATTAGTTTTAATTAATTGATTTATTATCTTGTGAATCTTGATTATTATTATCTTAATCATTATATTTTCTTAATTTAATATTTGTTTATTTTTAAATTTTGGAAAGTTTTATTAGATATCTTTATTAGTCTTTAATAAACCCATTTAAATATTCTGGGAGCAAATTCAATCATGGATCACCTATTGCATTCCTATAATCTTATTTAAATAGAAATTATTAATATTCTGGGAGCAAATTCGCCCAAATTCAATCATGAATCACCTAATGAATTCTTATAATATTATTTAAATAGAAATTATTAATATTTGTTGTGTCTCTTCCACCATAACTTTATAAATAAATATCTTAAAATTGGCGATACGATACATATTTTTTTAATTCTCTCTATATCTTAAGAATTCACATGTCAAATAAAATAAATTTTCTGTCTAATTATTTAGAACCTCAATTTATTTTATGTTATTTGTTTAAAATTATTTAATATCATTATATTATTAGATGCTAAATTTTGCTATGATATATATCTCAGCTATTCTTATTTCTTTAAAAATATTACATAGAAGATAAGTTTTATTATAAATGTTTAAATGTAGTATTATTATTTATTCTTTAAAAAACTAATCTTTGAATTTAATTCGATCTTTTTCTATTTTCTTAAAAAACTATTTAAACTAGTACGAAGTATAAATTTAATCAATATTTTCCGCGTTATCTATTGGGTTTGGTAATAGGATATTTAAACGGAGTGTATTAATAATTTCTATTAAAAATAGGATTATAGGAATTGAACCATCAATATTTTTCGTTATCTATAATTGGGTTTGGTAATAGGATATTTAAACGGAGTGTATTAATTATCTAAAGAGTAACAAAATTATCCAAAATTTTAGATAAAAATAAATAAATATTAAATTAAGAAAATATATTGATTAAAATAATATTAATCAAGATTTACAAGATAACAAATTAACTAATTAAAACTAATGAAATATACCTTTACTAAACAAATCGGGCACTTATAGGTAAAATTTTCGTTACCTTCAAAATACCTTTCTTCCCTTCAAAATTTAGTAAGTCATGGAAGTTTAACACCACCATTGCATTCGTCAGGTTTTCTCTATGTTGGTCCCTTATGAACCTTTCTTTCTCGAAACTCTCTATTTACAATCCTTCCAAACCTTTTAGCTTTTTATTTTTTATTTTCTGATTTTGTGATCTATAGCTTTTAATTTCTTTTCAATTACATAAACTTTTTCCTTTTTTTAATTTATTGTTTTTGGTTTCTGTTTCCTTATTGTTCTAGAGATTGATTTTTTTTGTTTGGTTTGTGTGCTAAAGGGCTGACAACCCTTATAATCAATATAATAAATTTCCTGATTTTGTTATAATCAATATAATAAATACCCGATTCTTTTATAATATCTTAAAAAATAACTAACTAATACAGGGAATAAGCCCAATCCAGGCCCATTATTATATCTATAAATATAAGTTTGATTATAACACAAAAGGTATTTTTAAACTCTATTCTATATCTCTACACACTCTAACCCTAGACTGACTTGAGCATCGAAGTGCCTGCGTCGGAGTGCCTGCAGGACCCCTCTCCCGGGACGATGTAATTTGGAGCAATTGGAGCACGAAGAAGGAGCAACACTAGAAGACATTGTTGTTGTTGGAGCCAACCGATCTCTTGCAAAAATATTTTGGCTCCCACTGTGGGGCTGAGTAAAACTAATCCTACCCCACATGACAACATTATTATTTTAAAGAATTATCATAATCCCTCTATCTCAATTCTACAATATCAAATTATATTATTTTATTGAGGAACATAAAACATAATGAGTATTGACAAGCATGAAAATTTCAAAATGGTACATTATTAACATTTTATATAAATGTTTATCGATATTATATTATAATTGTTGACCAATTGATCATGGGTTCAAACCAAGCAGAGCCTCCCTACGTTAAGGTACGACTATATATAATAACTCTCTATTGTAAATTTTCACATAGAACGGTCTCAAACTGCATGTTAATTATATATTTTGTAACTAGATTTCTATCAAAGGAAAAAAAGTGAATCATCCATCTAATTCTTTAATCATAAGCTTAATATTATTTCAGCTTCATCATAGAACTTTTATTTGTAAACCTTTTTCCGATTATGCTTTAAAAAAGAGTAGATGGTAAATAAAATAGGAATATGTACCAAAATTTGGACATGGAAGATTTAAAATATTCACAATATTAGTTACTTCAATTAACAATTACCATGTGTGTAAGTAATAGTATTTGAATGATTAAAAAATAAGATTAGAACATATTGGTCTTATTACTTAAATTATTTAATATGATTTTTACTCATATAAAAGATCATCAAATTATAATATATTTTTTAGTTTGTCAATGAATTTCAAAAATTATATTTTCAACAAATGTGTTAACCCTTCCAAGCATTATTGATGGTTATTAATTGATTAACTACATAATTTATTGCCTGTATATAGACTTATAAATTATTGTAGATATACATTGCTTATGTATGACTAATTATTTATGGGTGCAACTATAGAATTTGTTAATCACCCACCTATTCTTATAAAATGTTATTGCTCCTGATGGTATAATTGGCATTTGGTAATGTTTCATGACTATGTGTAGATAATTTTCAAAACATATAAAATTTTCCTGTGAATTTGCTTTGTCTTGGAACTAGCTAGTATTTTTCCAATAGATAATTCTACCGAGGTAGATACATAAGCAAACCTTTTTCCGATTATGCATTAATTAAAATCAATGTAATCATATTAGCGATTTTGATCCAATTTGTTGAAACCAAATTAGGGATGCATGGAAACAAGAGCTATTTACATGATATGATGTTTCACATCTTCAAATTTATATGCTAAAATTGAGTTGCAATAGTCTTTCATGTCTCCAATTCAATAGTGTAGAATTTGATTGCAATTCCACTTATTTTTGATATATTTAATTTCACAAGTGGGACTCACATGTGACATCCCTTTTGATTTTGATATATTGAATTTTTCTAATCGGTATTTTTCAAGCTACAACAAATACCAAGGTGATCATAGCGCCCAAAAACAACACTCATGCGACTATCATCGGGCAAGCGATGTCATTCTATATATTATTCTGATCTTTCGCACATAGAGGAACTATTATTGTTATTGGATACAAAATGTGGTATAAAAGTGCTTGTCTAGAAAAGTTCTGGCAAGGAAAAACTTGGTATTTAAGCGTGTCCATTGCTGACCCACCTTTCTTTACTGGGAACTTACCTGGTTAACTAGTTCACGATCTACAGTCATTGTTACAGTAAACAATGTCTTCAAAATTTTTTCAATTATGGTTTCAGGAAACTCATTCTTGACGACCGACCGCGAGGTGGCCCCTAGACTTTTGATCATTAAGGCTCGGGAACTCTTGGTCTTACGGTCCTCATGGCTCACCATGAGACCTCCACTTTCCTTATAGTCCTCATGGCTCACCATGAGATCTCCACTTTCCTTACGGTCCTCATGGCTCACCATGAGACCTCCACTTTCCTTACGGTCTTCATGTCTCATCATGAGAACTTTTCACTTTCCTTGCGGTCCTCATGACTCACCATGAGACCTCCACTTTCCTTACGGTCCTCATGGCTTACCATGAGACCTTCACTTTCCTTACGGTCCTCATGGCTCACCATGAGACCTCCACTTTCCTTACGGTCCTCATGACTCACCATGAGACCTCCACTTTCCTTACGGTCTTCAAGCATCACTATGAGACCTCTTCACTTTCCTTGCAGTCCTCATGCCTCACCATGAGACCTCTTCACTTTCCTTGCGGTTCTCATGCCTCACCATGAGACCTCTTAACTCTCGATCATCATAGTTGACCCCAAGAAGCGTATCCGTTTTTGATAGGCCAAGTATTCCTCATGCCTGACTATAAGGAACGTACGTGCTTTTAACTAACCATACAAACCTGGTGACCGGCCATGAAGGGTGCCCCTACATTCGACTAGAATGTGGAGCACTCTACAAGAGATTACACGCTCACACCGACTATATATATATAACCACGAAATGAATCGAGAAATGCACACTAAAACGAAGTAAAAACAAACTAATATTAATAAGGACTGGAAAGTAAAAAAGTTATCAGTATTCATTTACAAAAGTAAAGGCTGACCAAAGTACAGCCGTCAATACTATTATATAGCCAAATATAAGCCATCAAAAGGAGCCTATAGAGCCAGGAATATCTACATCTAATCAGAAAGAATGACATTTGGAGTCGAAAAGTCTCCACCTGCTTTAGACGTCCCACTATGTACTTCGGTTTCCTCCTCCTCTTCGTCTAAAATGTCCATGATTGAAGTCAGCTCACCCTAGTAAATATCTTTCCGGTTATAAACTTTCCATCATCTACCGGAACTTGGTAGAAGAAAGCAGCTTGTCGCACCGTCCGTTCAAAACCAATGTTATATTGTTTCACAAGGACAATCTGAACCGACTTGCCGCATTGCCCGTTCAAAACCAATGTCAAGTTGTTTCACGAGGGCAATTTGAACCTCCCGGAAGTCCTTCTCGGCCTTCTTCCAGAGAAGTCCTTCTTCCAAGCTAAGGGTAAACTTATTCATCTTTTGGCCCAACTCGACATCTTCTTCGCTAAGGAAAGCCAAAAGTAAGAGGAAAACGTACCAAACACGGTGCTGTTCAGATCTTCACACCAGTAGGTGTTGAGAATTTCCTTAGCAACTATTCAGGTGAAGTTGGGTAGGGGCAACATTTAACGTACGAAGTACGCCCAAGCAGAAGTCATCAAACGATATAAGGACGCATGAGCCCTTCATCACCCAGGTATACATGTAGAAAAAGTTGGTCAAATACGACCCCTTACCCCAAAAAAAAAACTAGGTTGGAAGTAGTGCACCGGTGTAACACAAAGACCCCATCCGGCACAGAAGGTGCTAAAATATCCTAACCATCAATTAAAAATCTAAGGGAAGCTAACGTTCAATACTTGGAAAAGTCTAAGGGAGGCCATGGTTTCCTTAAAGGAAAGAAAGGACGACCGTTGACTTGTCGGAGCGTCGCGGTTGAAAGTTTGAGAAAGACGAAGAATGTGGTGGGGTCGAGTGCTATTTATAGATGTAACCCAGCCATGACGCGACCTCGCATCAGCCGCACGATCAAGAATGCTTCAACGGTTAAGATCTCCCATCCTCTCACGTCAGGTACAAAAATCGAGAAAATGCACGAAATTTAGAAAACGAGCGGGAATTTCCATCAAGCAATTCCCCCACAGGTAGTCGTCAAAACTCAAAAAACCACTGGTCCATCCACGGTCATTCGTCAGAATAAAATTCAACTCCTGTTTACGGTCGATCATTACGGTTTGAGTTACAGTTCCTTAACGATCGATCGACAACCTTATTTAACACGTCCACAACCAACTGATCGTACGCTAGCCCATCTCACTTAGGACGACCTGCCAAAGCATATTAAATGCTTTTCAGATACCATGTATCCTCAAGGACTTCGGGGGCTTATGTACTATAGGGTTGACGTGGCAACCCTTAGGTCTGACGGGGCAGCGATAAAGAATAATAAATACCCGATTCTGTTATAATCAATATAATAAATTTCCCAGTTTTGTTATAATCAATATAATAAATACCCGATTTTGTTATAATATCTTAATAAATAGCTTATTTAGGGAATAAGCCCAACCCTTGAGGCCCATTACTACATCTATAAATACAGGTTTCATCATAACCCAAAAGATACCTCTAAACTCTATTTTATATCCCCTGCACACTCTAACCCTAGACTGACTTGAGTGTTAGAGTGCCTGCAGGACCCCCCTCTTGGGACGGTGTAATTTGGAGCAGTTGGAGCACAAAGAAATAACAGCCCTAAAAGACATTGTTGTTGCTGGAGCCAACCAATCTGTTGCTATAACAATTTGATTTTCAATTGTAGGTCCTGTCTAATTTTTTATATGTTCCTTATTTGTTTTGTTTTCTGATCATTTTCTTGGATTTCCCACTTTTGTTAATAGGAACGAATATAAATATATTCCATTTTGTCTCTTTTGGGCATTGAGGGTTGAGATGAGAGAGAGTTCAAAGGCGTGAAGCATCATTAAAAGCATAAGTGATTAGATTAAAAGCATATTTGATGGTTACATTATAATTTGCAAAGAACTATTTTGTTAAAAAAGTTTCTAGTTGTTATATTATGATTTGGAAAGAACTATTTTGTTTAAAAAGTTTCTTGTTGTTTTGGGAATTCACAAGAACAAAAGTTGTTAAAAGAGAACCTATTTGAATATATTGTAAAAAAATTAGATAAAACAACTTACTTATCTAAGGGATATACTGATCAAATCGTCAAAGATGCAAATATTAACACTTTGTTTTAAAGTCAATATGTCAGTATTTGCATCTTTCACGATTTGATCAATATATCTCTTTAGGTGACTAAGTTGTTTTATCTAACTTTTTACTATATATTTAAGTTGGTGAAAATCCTTTTCTCTCTTAACAACTTTCTCTTTATTCTTATAAATTTCCAAAATAACAAGAAATCTTTTTAATAAAATAGTTCTTTGCAAATCATATACTATTGGTCTAGCCATCAAAATGGGTTTGGTGATCCTTTGTTGCTTCAATGATTCTCCACGCCTTTGGAACTTACTTGATCTCAACTCTCGATATAAAAAAAAATGGAATATTTTTATATTTATTCCTATTAACAAAATTGCAAAATCAAAGAAAATGATAAGAAAACAAAAGAAATAAGGAACATATAAAAAATTAGACAGAACCTACAATTGAAAATCAAACTAAACAAAAAATCAATCTTTAAAACAATAACAAAACAAAACCAAAAACAACAAATAAAAAAAAGAAAAAGTGCAAGTAATTGGAAAAAAAATTAAAAGCATCACAAAAATCAAAGAAAAAGATAAAAATAATTAAAAAATTTGAAAGGATTGGAGAAGGGAGTTTCAAGAAAGAGAGATTCACAAGGGAGCGATACAGAGAAAACCTCACGAATGTAATGATGGTGTTGAACTTCGATAACCTGACTAAAATTTGAAGATAACGAAAATTTTAGCTATAAGTGTCTAATTTGTTTAGTGAAAGTAGTGTTTCATTAGTTTTAATTAGTTGATTCGTTATCTTGTGAATGTTGATTAATATTATCTTAATCATTATATTTTCTTAATTAATATTTTTTTTATTTTTAAATTTTGAAAAGTTTTATTACATATCTTTATTAATATTTAATAAACCCATTTAAATATTCTGGGAGCAAATTCAGTCATGGATCACCTAATATATTTCTATAATCTTATTTTAAATAGAAACTATTAATATTAATATCTGTTCTGTCTCTTCCACGATAACTTTATAAATAAACATCTTAATTTTAAAATTGGCGATATGATACATATTTTTTTTATTTTCTCCATATCTTAAGAATTCATATGTCGAATAAAATAAATTTTCTGTGTCTAATTATTGAACCTCAATTTATTTTGTTATTTTTTTAAAATTATTTAATATCATTATATTATTAGATGCTAAATTTTGCTATGATATATATCTCGCTTATTCTTATTTCTTTAATAAGATTACATAGAATATTAGTTTTATTACAAATGTTTAAATGTAGTATTATTATTTATTTTTTAAAAAAACTAATCTTTGGATTTAATTCGATCTTTTTTTCTATTTTTTCTTAAAAAAACTATTTAAACTAGTACAAAGTATAAATTTAATCAATAAATTTAAATATGATCTATAAAAGGAATATTTCGATGAAAATATTGATAATAAAGTTACACATATAATTAAAAGATTTATGTATATAATTATTAGATTAATTGGCGTCTACTTCAGTAAAAGTAAGTTTGATTGTTTAAAAAAGAAGTAAAATTACCTTTTTTTTTCTTTATTTGAATTCTAAAATTTAAAATTTGGATGATAAAGAATAGAAAATTTGATAATAATATTAATAATAATAAAATATTAAAAATTAATAAAAATAAAAATACTAATATGAATAATAATGATCTAATTATTAATAATAATATTCAATATATTAATAATAATAATAATAATATTAACTATTTAATATTAATAATATGTTATTATTATTTATATTAATAACAATATATGTCAACAGCTAATTTTGTCTAGATGAAAAATAAAAAATAAAAATATTTAATTCATGTTCACATATTTTAATAATAAAAAATTAAGAAAATAAAAAAATGATAATAAATAATAAAAAAATAAAAATAAATTAAAACTAAAAGAAAATAAAATTAAAAAAAAGAAAAAGAAAAAAAGAAAAATGAAACAAAGAAAAGAAAAATGAAAAAAAATAAGAAAAATAATAATAAAGAAAATAAAAAATAATAACAAGAAATAATAATAAAACTAAAAAAATAATTAATTAAAAAAGTATAATAATAATATATAAAAGAAATAAAAGAAATTGAAAAAAAAAAGAACTAATAAAAAAAAAACCAAATGAATAAAAAAGATAAAAGGGAGAAGAAAGAAAAAGAGAAAAAACAAGATGCGTGTCACAATGTGATTAGTTCAAGCTAATCACAGGGTTTTGACTCATGCAACCGGTGATTAAAGAGCTTGAATAATGTGTATACCGGGTTCGTTTTGATTGAGCTTCCGGTTGACAAGTGAAACTGAAACGGGCGAAAGCTAAGTTCAAACGTGGTGCTATATAAGGGTTCATTTATCACAGAATTGAGAGGGTTCATAAGTTTTCAAATTTTGCAAACGCTAGAGGAAGCATTTTGAGAAAGAGAAGTGAAACCGAAGCTCACCAGAGAAAAAGGAAGCTCGCGGGAAAAAAACTTGCAAGTTGAAGAACGCTTATTCGGATATCTGCGCTTCAACAATATAATAGAAGAAGAGGAAAAACCAAAAGAGACAAAAATATCTGATAGTGGATTAGACGGTCATGATGTGAATAATAGTGGTGTGAAGCGAGTTGTTAAGAGTCCTCTGAAGAAAAATGTGAATGCTGGGAGTGACATTTGAGGCGTACAGGCAAATGAAAAGGTACACTCACAAGACCATGGAATAAATTCTGTAACTACAGCTAATAAATGAGTGCAATGTGGAAATGTGTGGTAATAATAATTGGGTGCAGCGGTGCATATTTTGACATATAATTGCTTTATAAAAAGTAATGGAATTAAAAATAAATAAATTAAATGAATAAAAGAAGTGTAGGGAGTAATGTAAGTAAATTCGAAAAGTAATTGTATCATGCGGCATTTAATTCGAAAAATTTTAACTTCATTTGGAATATTAAAAAGTTCTACATGTCACGCGATATTCAAGAATAAAGTTTAATTTGCAAAAATAATAAAAATATAAAAATTCAAAAATAAAAAATATCAAGTTTCTCAAAAGAACTTGTAAGAAAATGTTTTGGCTGAAATACAAGAGGGGTGAATTGGATTTCAAAATCTTTTTCAAAACTATTTAATCTTTTAAGAAAATGCAAGTCAGTTTGATAGACTAGATCTTTATTGACTTTACTGAACAGTGCAGTAGAATGAATCAATAAACCGAATTCAATCAAGTCACAGCATAATACAGCAAACCAAACAGAGTTATCAGAATTCAAATAGTTTAGACAGATTTGATTAATATGCAACTGCAGAAGAGATCTAATTAACTATACTAAAACAGAAAGAAGTTAACAGCACAGAATGAACTGGTCAGATTCAGTCCAATTAACGGTTCCAATTATTAAGAACCAATCAAGAATAAAATTCTTTTTATAAGAGAAACAATTATTAAAAGATGATTAAGTCTTAAACCAATAGAGTCCAGTTATTGATTCTGAAAATAGTTTACAGTACACAGTGAACCTAACAATTAAATCAGTGACCAAGATAGAGAAAGAAGATTCAAGAACATAAAGATTTTTATATTGGTTCACCCAACAAAACGGGCTACGTCCAGTCCCTCACATATAGTAAGGTTTTCACTAAAAATGATCAATCTGATCAAGTTTACAACACTTGCTCACAACAAGCAAAAGCTACTCCCCGCAACAAACCACTGCTGAACCTACAGCAGACCAAGAAACCACACAGAGTCCATTGTGTGTTTCAAGAATACCCTTGCTGAAACTTATAGCAAGTCACAGTTATACATAATCCACTGTATAACCCAGAAATGCCTTACTGCTCATCGCAGTAGACCACTACTAAACCTACAGCAGAATAAGAAACCACATAGAATCCACTGTGTGTTTCAAGAACACCCTTACTGAAACATACAACAAGTCACAGTTATACAAAATTCACTGTATAACCAAGAAACGCCTCACACTGCTCCCCGTAGTAGGCAAACCACCAGTACAGACTCACTGTACCACGAATTACACTCCAGTAATTCAAGAACTTAGTAGCAGTTTTAATACAATTGAAAGATTTACACAAAAATCAACTAATGAAAGAGACTCTGTACAACAGATCATAAATGTAAGAAGAAACAGGTATAGACTGCTTAGGCTGAGGTCAGATCAATGAAGTATAAATTTACAGTCAGTTTCCAAGCTCCAGCAGAATGTGGAAATTCAGTTCTTGATGAATTCTTTGAAAACTTCAAATTGATCTTGATCTCAAAAACTGGTAGCGTTTTCTCTTGCTTTGAAAAATCTCAACTCAATCAAACTAGTATGTTCTAAAATTCTTTCTGTGTATCTTTCGTTTGAAAACACACCAGCTATATAAACAGTTGTAGTGACAACTGTCAAACTTTAGTCGATTGATTTGACACTCAATCGACTAAATTTTAAAAGACAGTTAGAGCGGTTTATCAAAATTTAAAATTTGTTTTTAATGATTTTTAAAACTTTGCTAAAGCCAATTTTCACAGTGGAGCTTATCAATGATCAACACATTCATCATCATCTAAAGCCTAGACCCAAAAACTCCATTCTCTATGCAAACTCCATGTATCTTCACTTGAAAGCACTTGGTCTTGACTTGGTCAACTTGGCTGGTTTCTTCAAATTAACTCAGCAGCTTTAGTTGTAATTGGTTTGGCTTCATCAAATCAATATAGCAGCTCCTAGTGCTAACAATCTCCCCCAATTTGTTAAAGACAAACAATGGTGTGTTGTGTTGTCTAGTTCAAACCTGTAACAACTGAACTCAATAGCAGTAGATTAGCAATCTGTATTAAGAACAAGTTCAGTAAATAGTTTCCAGTAAATTGATCAAACTGTAATCAATCAAATTTCACCCAATCTGGTGCTCAAACCAGTTTTGATCAACAATTCTGCATTTATGCAATTGCTCCCCCATAATCCAACAACTTCTCCATAATCCATTACCTCGATCACAATTTTAAAGAATGAAAAAAAAAAAAAACTAGAATTAACATAAACGTAGTACTTTCAAATTTCATTCATATAAAACAGTGTTACATTTCGGGCAGCAGAATATGAGTGACTTAATCAACCGAATAAACAGTACACTGAAAAATTATAACTAGTCCTAGAGCAATTCCATCATGCTAGATAAACCAGTAGTTACAACATCAGCAGATCAGCAGAAGTACAAACAGCAAACTAGCATATTAAACATAACACAAGCATAACAAACCTAGCAAAGACCTAAACAAACAGCCAAGCAAAAACAACACACAACCTAAGCTTCTCCCCAACACATCGCCTAAACAACCAATACACAGCCTAAATTTCTCCCCCATTGTCTTCAAAAAATGGAGAGAGACAACCACTTAGTTATGCAATGCATGGTCTACTCGTCTGGTGGAAAGAATAAAGTCCCAATCTTGGACTGAATATCATTAACTTGGTTCTCAATCAGTTGGAAGTGTGTTTGGTAGTACTCGTGATGCACACGATGTTGGTCCTGCATGTTGTTCAGTTGGTTAAACATCCTTTGTTCAAATCCAGCAAAATAATCTTGTCCAACAGCAATAGTAGGTGTTTCACTCGCCATTCCAGCTTGATCATGATCCATATCAACTTCATCAGCTTCATCGTCAGATTCTTCAGACTCTTCTTTAGTTGATTCTTCCTCATTATCATCATCAGTTGTTTCTTCATCAGCCTTACCTACCCATTTCTTGTTTTTCAGTTTCACCAGCCCAATCTTGGTTAAATTTGCTGTGGAGATTTGATTTACTACCTTGACTTCCTCAACAATCTCGTCCCCAACATCAATCTCAAAGTAATCAATAAACTTTGATAGCATTATCACATAGGGAATACGATACTCTAACTTCTTTTCCACTTTGAACAAGTGACCACGGATAACATAAATCCAATTGACTCTGACTTTAGACGTGATACAGTACATAAGAATTAAGTCTTCCTCAGTCAAGGTAGCATGATTGAAGCCTCTTGGTGTGAGTATCTAGATGACAATGTAGGCCAGAATTCTTGGTATTGCTGCTAAACCACCACCATTATAAGTTTTGGACACAGAGGACTGATCTCTAAGGCATGATTTGTAGAACTGCACCTTGTTGAAACTTCCCAGCTCAGTAGAATTTCCTCTGGTTACAACAACTCCTTCATTATTCAAGTCTGTGACATTCATCCAGACATCCTCATTGATAGCAAAGTCGATTCCTTTCACCTGTGAGTATGCGCACTCATCATCATACCACATATTTGTTAGAAAAACCTTAACCAAATCTGGATAAGTATTTCCAATCAGCTTCAGGAATTAGTCCAGCTTCTGAAATTTCAGCATACTTCTTACTTCACCCAGCTTTTCTTCTTTAAGTCAATCTAGGCTTAACATCTTTGGAGAAATGATTATCTTCCTGCTGTAGAGCTTGTAGTAGTCGTTTATGCTTTCCTGGTTTCCGCAGAACCACCTCTCAAGATAATCACTCTCATTTGGTTCATCGGAACCAGCATTCTTAACTACAGCCAACTTTGTTCTTTTTCTCGGATTGGATGATGATGCCATTTAGAATGCACTGATTTGAGATAGAATGGATTCTCACACAGAACAAGTAGTATTCGTGAAGTGGTGTGTGAATGTATGCATGTTCAGCTAGTAATATAGATTGATAGTACACTGCACAACATCAAATCCCAACAGATTGAGATACTACACGCTATCAGCATTCTAACAGACTGGGATACTTAGCTTTGCAGAGATTCCCTCAAAACAGCTTTTGCTTGTTGACTGCCAGTACTTCAGCGCCACGTGGAGTCCTGAAAACTCTCTCTCTTCACATGCTGAGCGTCACCTTGGTCAATTTTGTCTTATTCGGTCAACAACTCACTGTTTTGCAATGAGCTTGGTTCCAGTCTAACTGATTCAGTTACACAGCCCCATTCTAATTGGATTTCAACTATCGTTCAATTTCACATGCATTCAGCATTTCCATTTAAATCAGTTATGATTTATACAGTCGAAAAAAAAATTTATAAAATTGAATCTGGTGCAGTGAACTGTGACGTGCCACGAAGAAGAAAAAAAAAACTGCTAATAGAACATAAGATATAAATGATTCACAACACATGTTTGATATCCAGTATACCAAGTTCATTCCTTAGAAAATTAAATCTTTCTTTACTCAAGGGTTTTGTAAACAGATCAGCAAGTTGATTCTCAGTACTAACAAACGAAATTTCACAATCTTCATTAGTGACATGGTCTCTAATGAAATGATGGCAAATTTCAATATGCTTAGTCCTTGAATGTTGAATTGGATTCTTTGTAAGATTATGGCACTAGTGTTGTCAAATAATAATGGAATTTTAGACAAGTTAAGGCCGAAATCACTTAACTGCTGTTTCAACCACAAGGTTTGCACACAGTAGCTTCCAGCTGCAATGTATTCAACTTCAGCAGTTGACAATGCCACACACGCTTGTTTCTTGTTGTGCCATGAAACTAAACTTGATCCCAACAAGTGACATGTCCCACTAGTGTTTTTCCTGTCTATTTTGCAACTTGCAGAATCAGAATATCCTACTAAATTGAGAGATACATCAACAGGATACCATAGTCCGACGTTTATAGTTCCTTGCAAATACTTCATAATTCTCTTTGCAGCAGTGAAGTGTGACTCCTTAAGATTGGATTGAAATCTAGCGCAGAGGCACACACTGAACATGATATCTGGTCGAATGGCAGTAAGATAGAGCAATGATCCAATTGATCCTCTGAATTTAGTCTGATCCACACTGGCTCCTTTCTCATCTGAATCCAAATAACAGTTAGTTGTCATAGGTGTTACACTTTACAGCTTTCCATATTAAACTTTTTCAGCAACTCCTTGCAGTACTTGGTTTGACTTAGAAAAGTCCCATGATCCAATTGCTTGATCTGCAATCCAAGGAAGTAGTTGAGCTCACCCATCATGGACATCTCAAACTCTTCCTGCATAGCTGCAACAAACTGCTTGCACAGATATTGATTAATGGATCCAAAGATAATATCATCTATATAGACTTGAACTAGAATAATATCAAAACATGTTTTCTTAATAAATAAAGTCTTATCTGTTTTGCCTCTCTCATATGAATGAGATAGCAAGAAACTACTCAACCTCTCATACCACTGTCTAGGTGCTTGCTTCAAGTGATATAGTGCTTTCTTTAGCTTGAAGACATGATTGGGATGCTTATGATCTTCAAAACCCTGAGGTTGGCTAACATACACCTCTTCATCTATGTAGCCATTAAGAAATGCACTCTTAAAGTCCATTTGGTACAATTTGAATCTGTTCAAGCTTGCATAAGCTAGCAGCAATCTCACGGCCTCAAGTCTTGCCACTGGTGCATAGGTTTCTCCATAATCAATTCCTTCTTCCTAATTGTAATCCTTTGCAACCAATCTAGCTTTGTATCTCACAATAACACCATGTTCATCTAACTTGTTCTTGAACACCCACTTGGTGCCAATGACATTCATCCCACTTGTTTTTGGAACAAGTGTCCAGACCTCATTCTTGGCAAATTGGTTCAGTTCTTTGTGCATAGCAGTTATCCAACTGCTGTCTTCCAGTGCGTCAGCTACAGTCTTTGATTCAGTTTGTGAAACAAATGTCATATGTTCACAGAATTGATTCAGTGTACTTCTGGTTGAAACTCCTTTCTGCACCTATCCAATTACATTATCCAATGACAAATTCCTAGGAGCTTTCCACTCCTTAGGCAATCCTGAAATGATCCTGTTAGTAACAACTTCTTGTTCAGCAAATTGATCTTCTAGTTCTGTTGACTGAATTTCTGGTAGCACACTGGTTTCTTCAGTCTTATTTTCCAGTTCAGTTCCAGCTTGTTGAATAATTGGAATTTCATCATCTGCACATGTCTTAGATCTTTCCTGCATAACTTGGTTAGTTTCATCAAAATTCACATGTACAGATTCTTCTACCAGCATAGTCCTCTTGTTATAAACACGATAAGCATGACCATGTTGTGAGTAACCCAAAAAATACCTTCATCAGACTTGGAATCAAACTTACCTAGGTTGTCCTTCCCATTATTAAGTATGAAACGCTTACAGCCAAAGACCTTTAGGTGAGACAGATTCGGTTTTCTTCCTCTGAACAGTTCATATGGAGTTTTTTTCAGTATGGGTCTGATCAGCACTCTATTTAGTACATAGCACGTTGTGCTGACAGCATCTGCCCAGAGGTATTTGGGTAGTCCAGTCTCGTTCAACATCGTTCTAGCCAGTTCCTCCGAAGATCTGTTTTTCCTTTCTACAACTCCATTCTGCTGTGGAGTTCTTGGTGCTGAGAAGTTGTGCTTGATTCCCAACTTACTGCATATTTGTTAAACTTCTCATTTTGGAATTCTCTGTCATGATCTGATTTGATAGACACTATGCTGCTGTTTTTCTCATTTTGTACAACTTTGGCAATCTTATTTAAATGATGCATGTGTATGTGTGCAAGTCTCCTATGCCACAACCAAGATTCATCATCTCGGGTTAGCAAACAATTCATGCTAGATGTTATGCAAGAAACATGAAACATGTAAATATTACTCACTCTTTTACCTTTAAGAACTGTTTCAGCAGATTTCGAATCTGTCATAAGACATTGAGCAGGCTCAAACGTGATCTTATACCCCTTATCACACAATTGACTGATACTTAGTAAATTGTGGTTTAATTCTTCCACTAAGAGTACATCTTTGATGATTACTCTGTCATTTCCTCCAATGTCACAAACTCCAAGTATCTAGCCTCGGTTATTATCACCATATGTCACATATCCTGCAGATTTCCATTTGATATTAATCAACTAAGTTGAATCTCCTGTCATATGCTTTGAGCATCCACTGTCCAGATACCATATCAGCTTACTGGATGCCAAGCAGACCTGCAAAATAGATTAGAGTTAAGGCATTGGTACCCTGTTAAATTTGGGTTCATCTTTGTTAGTGATTCTTTTAGGCATCCCCTTAACTAAACCTTTTGCCACTAAAAATTTTCTAAACATACAGTCCTTAACAGAATGACCTCTTTTCATGCAATAGAAGCAGGTAATAGGCTGTGAAAACTGTTTAGTATTGGTTTCGAAAAAGCTAATGTACTTTTTCTGTTTCCTTGGGAAATTGGGTTGATGTCCAATTCTAGCCTTTTCGAAAACACAGTTCTGAGAGCCCAGAATGGCATTCAGATTGGTTGTTCCCATAGTCAACTTTGAAGCAGTAGTAATTAGGTAGTTCACCTTCTTTTGAAGAACTCCACAGTTTTCACAGTTTGTTGGCTTGTTGGAGTCTAAGTTACTGGAAGTTTTGTAATGTTCAAGGTTAGTTTTCAGTCTTAAAACTTCACCTTCCAGTTCCTTAACTCTGGCTTCTAACCAGTTGTTCAAACCCTTCAGTCTATTGTTGGAACGAGCCAACTTGTTTCCTTCCTCATGCGTCTCTTGAAACGCATTCAACAGTGAACTATAATTTATACTGTTAAAGGAAGCACTTGAATTTACAATGCTTAACTCAAAATCTTCTCCAGCAATCAAACATAGATTGGCTTCAACTTCCTCTTATGATGAACTACTGGAGGTAGAAGCATTGTCCTCCCATGCGATGTAAGCCTTTCTGGTTTTTTCAGCTTTGTAGCTCTTCCTTTTAGTTGATTTTTCTTTGTTGGACAGATTTGGACAATCTACTCTTATGTGTCCCTGCTTGCCACAACCAAAGCATTTAAGCTTAGCAAAAACAGAATCAGATTTCTTATTGTACCGTTTACTTTGTTGATTCTTTGATATGTTTTTTAACTTGATGAATTTCTGAAATCTTTTGGTCAGTAGATTGAGATTCTCAGTTTCACTATCATCTTCAGTGATGTCTTCACTGGTTTCAATCTCAACAGCTTTTGATTTCAGTGCAAGGCTTCTCGATTTCTTTTCAGCAGATTCCATTTCCTTCAGCCTCGTCATCTACAGTTCACGCTCTCTCAGTTTGCCAAACAATGCAACTGTTGTGAGAGTTGTCAAATCCCTGGTTTCTGAAATTGCTGTCACCTTGGGCTGCCAACTTCTATCCAAGCATTTGAGAATCTTGATGTTCAGCTCCTCTTTATCAAACTGCTTTCCTATTCCGATCAAGTGATTAACTATATGAGTGAATCTTTTCTGCACATCAGCAATTGATTCTCCTAGTTGCATCCTGAACAACTTGTACTCCTGAATCAACGCATGTTTCCTTGCCCGTTTCACATCATTCGTGCCTTCATGAGTGACTTCCAGCACATCCCACATCTCCTTTGCAGAGCTGCGTTGGGACACCCTGAAAAACTCATCCAAATTCAAGACAGAAGTTATAATGTTCTTGGCAATACAATCATACTGCACACGCTTATTCTTTATATCAGACAGTTTATCAAAAGATTTCACAGTAGACACACCATCAACAACATGCATAGGTACATACGGTCCATTTACTATTACATTCCAAATGCCTCTGTCAATAGACTCAATAAAGATCCGCATTCTGACTTTCCAGAATTGGTAATTCACACCAGAAAACATTGAAGGTCTATTTATTGAAGCCCCCTCAGCAAAAGGTAAACGATTTTCAGCCATAGATCGAAAACTTAACTAGGATACAAGTCCTAGCTTTGATGCCAATTGTAAGAAATTGTTTTGGCTGAAATACAAGAGGGGAGATGAATTGGATTTCAAAATCTTTCTCAAAACTATTTAATCTTTTAAGAAAATGCAAGTCAGTTTGATAGACTAGATCTTTATTGACTTTACTGAACAGTGCAGTAGAATGAATCAATAAATAGAATTCAATCAAGTCACAGTACAATACAACAAACCAAACAGATTTATCAGAATTTAAATGGTTTAGACAGACTTGATTAATATGCAACTGCGGAAGCGACCTAATTAACTATACTGAAACAGAAAGAAGTTAACAGCACAGAATGAACTGGTCAGATTCAGTCCAGTTAACAGTTCCAATTATTAAGAACCAATCAAGAATAAAATTATTTTTATAAGAGAAACAATTATTAAAAGATGATTAAGTCTTAAACCATTAGAGTCCAGTTATTGAATCTGAAAACAGTTTACAGTACACAGTGAACCAAACAATTAAATAAGTGACCAAGATAGAAAAAGAAGATTCAAGAACACAAAGATTTTTATATTGGTTCACCCAACAAAATGGGCTACGTCCAATCCCTCACATACAGTAAGGATTTCACTAAAAATGATCAACCTGATCAAGTTTACAACACTTGCCAACAACAAGCAAAAGCTACTCCCCGCAGCAAACCACTGCTGAACCTACAGCAGACCAAGAAACCACACAAAGTCCACTGTGTTTTTCAAGAATACCCTTGCTGAAACCTACAACAAGTCACAGTTATACAGAATCCATTGTATAACCCAGAAACGCCTCCCTTCTCCCCGTAGTAGACCACTGCTGAACCTACAGCAGAACAAGAAACCACACAGAACCCACTGTGTATTTCAAGAACACCCTTGCTGAAACCTACAACAAGTCACTGTTATACCGAATCCACTGTATAACCAAGAAACACCTCACACTACTTCCCGTAGTAGGCAAACCACCAGTAAAGACTCACTGTACCACGAATTACACTCTAGTAATTCAAGAACTCAGTAGCAGTTTTAATACAATTGAAAGATTTACACAGAAATCAACTAATGAAAGCGACTCTATACAACAGATCAGAAATGTAAGAAGAAATAGGTATAGAGTGCTTAGGCTGAGGTCAGAACAATGATGTAGAAATGTGCAGTCAGTTTCCAAGCTCCAGCAGAATGCAAAAATTCAGTTCTTGATGAATTCTTTGAAAACTTCAAATTGATCTTGATCTCAAAAAGTGGTAGCGTTTTCTCTTGCTTTGAAAAATCTCAACTCAGTCAAAGTAGTATGTTCTAAAATTCTTTATGTGTATCTTTCTTTTGAAAATGCACCAGCTATATAAACAGTTGTAGTGACAACTGTCAAACTTTAGTCGATTGATTTGACACTCAGTCGACTGAATTTTAAAAGACATTTAAAACGGTTTATCAAAATTTGAAATCTATTTTTAATGATTTTTAAAACTTTGCTAAAGCCAATTTTCACAATGGAACTTATCAATGATCAACACATTGATCATCACAGATTTTAACCTCAATCTAGACACACCAACACCATCTAAAGCCTAGACCCAAAAACTCCATTCTCCATGCAAACTCCATGTATCTCACTTGAAAGCACTTGGTCTTGACTTGGTCAACTTGGCTGGTTTCTTCGAATTAACTCAGCAGCTTTAGTTGTAATTGGTTTGTCTTCATCAAATCAATATAGCAGCTTTTGGTGCTAACACAACTTATCTATCCTTCAGAATTACATCTGCCCTGATTATTCACCTAATATAAATTAAGATACATAGAAGCAAGGTTGTTAGCACCAGTGGGCTGCTATGATGATTTGATGAAGCCAACCAAGTGAAGAAGTTCAAGACCCTAAGAGCATATGTGGAATGCATGAAGACTTCATGAAGATTGAAGACTTGGTCTAGAAC
>Ga0099824_1002418_pt1 | contig 27257 bp, 20 predicted proteins | sample SiratrowhiteBW_FD_76837 | JGI IMG/M metagenome (GOLD analysis project Ga0099824, IMG submission 76837) | Root nodule microbial communities of legume samples collected from California, USA - Siratro white BW | ecosystem: Host-associated > Plants > Roots > Nodule | place: USA: California...
AAATTAAAAAAAAAAAAAAAAAAAAAAAAAAAAACATGAATGATCACTTTCATAGAGTTTTGACAGTAGTAATTAGTTGTGAAAGTGCCTCAAAACCTAAGACTTAATCTAGCTTAACACTGTTTTGAATTAAGCTGAATTAAAAACTATTATAAATTTTGATATTGACATAAGGAAAGAATGAAAGAATTTAATTCACTCAGAATCTACTTCTTAATCTTTGGAACTATAATAAAAAATGTTGAGTAGTCCACCAACAACTCAATATAATTAAAAAAATAAGTAAAATGGAGGAAATATACATGATTTATGAGTTTTGTTCTTCTCTCTAATTTTTCTTTTGGTTCACTTCTTTTCTCTTAAATTTATTACATGGTTTTTAATTAATAAGTAACACTGCTATTTTTATTATTATTTGAAATTTAATTTCATTATTTATTACTTGACTTTTCATTGTTATTAGGTATAATATTTTGAATTGTGGGTAAGAATAAATAAATTGGTTAATGAGATGAATATGTTTTAAAACTTTAACTTTAATGTTACTTTAATGTTACAGAAGGAAATGAAACATCAATAACTTGATGTTGGATAGAAATTTGTATTATTATGATCTTAGATTCTAATGTTAGTTTAAGATTATTTTGGATAGTATTTTTCTTTTTAAAATAAAAAGTTGATTAACTTTTAAGATTATTTCGATGTTATTTAGAATTTTTAATGTAGTATTTCTATTTAGGACGCATATTAATATAATATTTAAAATTTATAAATATCATTTTGTATATATTAATGTGTAATTATTGTATATTAATATGATATTTTATGGTTATTATCATAATTTAGAATTCTATTTTAGTTTTGTATTAGAAAAATTTTAGAAAAAATGAAAGAATCAATTTTTTTAATTAAATTAACTGATTTAATTTACGAATTCATTCGGATTAAAGTGAACTTGTCCGATTCTTGAAAAACACATGTAAGATATATAATTACTCTCTAATGGATATAAAAAAAAAAGTTTTTGAAAGCTTGAAATTGAAGTGTACGAGTTATATTATCCTCTGGTACGCTTTGAAAGTGACATGTGACACTTAAAGTTCCAAAAGAAAAACTTATAACTTCAAGGTAAGATCAATTTTGTCTCATGTCTCTCTAACTCAACATATGAAGTTCCCACTTCTCTCAAGTTTATCTAAAGACTAAGAAACTACTCAAGTAAAATTCCTCTAATTTCCTCTTCCTCTTATCAGTCTTCATGGAATTTTCATATAATTTTTATGGAATATCCTTCTTTGTGTATTTTTATCATGCTTTTCGCATTTACTCTTCTTATCTCATATTCTAGGTTTTCAACAAGCTCTTCTTCACCTTTATTTACATCACTTACAAATTGAATTATTCGACACATGATTTAGAACTAGTCACGATGATTTTTACATTAAAAATTTGAATGTATTATCTCTACAAGGTTAAATTTGAAGTGTTTTAACGACAACAAAAGTTTTTGTATTGGTTTGACCAAAAAGATTTAAACATGTTTTAGAAAAGATTGATGAAATTTTTAAAAGACTACATCTTTTAATTGCCATGCCACCCTATAAAAGTTAATCAAGTGGAAAACACCTTGAGCTATAAGTTTATAACATATGTCTATTACGTTGATAAAGGAATTAGAACTTATTGAAAAGTTCAAATATCTTCACTTGGTACGTAGTAGAAATAAGACTAAAAAGCTTGTTTTTGGAATTCTAAAAATCGCAAACAAGTTTCTAATGGAAGTTCAAAAAGTGTAAATTATAAGAGAGATTAAAGGCACAAAATGAGGGCAAGAATAAAGAATTCAATGTAGACGCTAATGGACTCATTAAGTTCAAAGAAAGGATATGCATATCGCAAGAAGACAAATTAAAGACATAAATTCTAGAAGAAGCGCAATATATTAAGTTTTTGTTTTTGTTCTACCAACATGTACTAGGATTAGAAGACTAATTTTTTATGGAATGACTTGAAGAGGGATGCGACGTATGTGAAGACGTGTTTAACCTGTCGGAAAGCAAAGACATCACACATGAGTATGCTTGGAGAGCTATAACCATTGGAAATTCTCAAATGGATATAGAATTATATTTCCATATATTTTATATATGGAATACTAAAGATGAGAGGTGGTCATGATCTCATCCAGGTAACTATAGGTAGATTGACCAAGTTTGCATATTTTCTTCCCATCAACATGAAGTGTAAGTAGGAAAAACTTAATTAGTTATACATTAAAGAGATTGTGCAACAACGGAACACATTTTAATATTATTTTTTATAGAGATCCAAGATTTACTTTAAGGTTTTGAAATAACTTACATGAAGTGTTGGGTACTACGTTAAAACTTAGCTTGACTCATCACGCTTAAATCAATAGAGAAGCATTCAATAATTAGAAGATCTTTAGAGGGTGTGTGTGATAAAGCAACAAGAAAGTTCGGTGAGTTTCTACCCTTTGGAGGAATTCACATATAGCAGTAGTTTTTTCATACTAGCATCAAGATATGGTAAAAAATGTGAAAGACCTTTGTGTTGACCTGAAAATGGAGAAATTGTTTTATTAGCAGTAAACATGTTTTAGAGACACACCGAGCAAGTACTTATGATTAGAAAGAAAATCAAATCATTGTAAAACTACAAAAAAAAATTTGATTAATGAAGGAAGTCACTAGAATTTTAAGTTATAGATCATGTGTTATTGAAACTTTATCCTATGATTAGAATCAGAATGATGTTTCAAAACATTTTAGGCTGAGTTCAAGAGGAAGGGTGAATTGAACTTTATAAATTTTTTTTGGCTTTAAAAAGGTTTGAAAAAGATTTTAAGCAAAATGAAGATTTTCAAGAATCTCAATTATCAATGGTGTAAGGTGCAACGTAGAAAAATAAACTGATTCAATTTTGAATAAATCGATTTAAACACTAGCAACACCAATAAACCTCAATGCTGCAGCTATTGAAATATTGCTTTGATCTCTGCAATGTTAAGACTCAATTAGAACAAGGTAATATGTAGTTTAATTGAACTGGAACAATTCAATACAATCAAATTGAAAGATCATAGCAACACCACACAAATCAACTACTTATAAGTGGGCAAATATAATGGATATGTATTAAGCCAAGAAGTCACTTCCTCCTCTAACAATCAACATACAGAACAGAAGGTAATTCAATCAAATTACAAATAATTAGTACATATATGATACGGTTAATACAAATGACAAGGAGATACCCATAAGGATTTAAATGACAATAATCAAGAACCAAAAATCAGATTCACATAGAACAGCAAAGCTACAAAATCTGATGAACCAGTTCTTAATTTCACAACTAGACAAATTAAAGTGATGCAGTGAAAATAGATTAAAAGTAGGTTACAATAACAACTCACAACAACAAAGATAAGATGTGTATATGAATGTCGTAAAGTAAGGCAAAAAGGACAAGAACAATTTTGTAGAAAAATTGATTAAACCAACAACAAATTAAACCACCATAGAATCAGATTTTAAAGCAAATTGAAAGAGTTATGACAGTTGTGTAAAGAACTAAACATACAATAGTAATGATTGACAAGTTATATCATGAAAAGCTATAAACACTTTCAAGATTGTAGAGCAGAATAAGTCCACAAACAAAGAATTATTAAGAAATGAATTAGTGAACAAAAAATGATTGTGAGCAACGCAAAAAACTAATCAAGAATGTAAGAGAAGGGTTAAGAAAGAAGAACACAAGCAATTTATACTGGTTCACCCTTCCTTAAGGGCTACGTCCAATCTTACTTGTCACACCAGCAAAGAAAATTTCTCCTAAAACACTTAATTGTACAATTACAATTAATTACACAGTTCTCACACCCTGCAAGAACCAAGAACACCACTGAATTAAAGAACTACCATCGTGCAACCCCAATTAATTCAGCAACACACAAGGCTAAACCCTGTAGCCTACACCTTAAACAATTGTTTCAAAATTATACAAGATTGCACACAAAGAACTCAGTTCTTAAAACAAATAGGTTCAAGAAAAGGTTAAAAGAAACCCCGTGATTGGCATAACACAAAAGGCTTGCACAAGTTTGAAGATTCTCAATGGCACAACTGGATGGCTAAGACTCTATCTTCAAGAACAAACCCTTCAATCCTTTTGAAAATAAAAATGATCAAGATTGCTCAGAATGTTTTTCACAATTGATGTTCTGACTCTTCTTTGTTTTTGAATTATGAAAATCCAATAGTTTTTAAACCCTCAAAACCAAACTATTTTTAAAAATGACAGTTAAAATAGTTTGCTACAGAACGCGAATAAATCAATTTCACAAAAGGGAAATTGATTCATTTTTCTGCAACATGCTGAAAATCAAAACTTGGTTTTCCTAGATCACTTTGTTATGCTATGTTACTTGTTTTAAAGCATGTTTTAATGTGTGCCAATGAGATTCTTCATAGCATTGCACAGGTTTCCATTTACCCCAATCACACTTACTCTCACTAAGATAAAGCTTAACACAACTCTTCCAATTTCAATGTCTTTATGGTGTATGTCAAAATCTCTTCAATGTTATTGCTTATAGGCATCTTGATGGTACAATGACAAAATATTTGGGTAAAATTCATGCTCTTCTTCATGATTTTAATGAGTTATTGCCTCTACTCCTTCTCAAGAATTAAAGCAAAGGTCTAAACTTTTCATGCTATTAGCCTTACAAGGACTTCCTGATGATTATACCCATGTTCGTGAACAAATTTTGGGATCTCCTATTATGCCTAATTTTACATATACATGTTGCACCATTCTCCGTGTGCCAAGTAAACACACGACTAATATACCTATTAATCTTGTTGATGACTCTTCTACTTTGGTATCTCAGCGTGATGATCACACTCACCCTCGCAAGCCAGGAAATGGCGTCTCAAGTGTGACCATTGTGGCAAACTTAGTCACAAAATTGACAGGTGTATGCTTTACATGGTCGCCCTCCTAAATATATAGCGATTACCCAAACTGCTCCTCTTGTGCAACCTTATACTATGGATCCTATTCCATCTGATACATCAGGCTACCCTGTTATTTTCAATGGATTTCTTAAATGGTACGAGGATCGTCAAAACTCTAGTTTCACTGCTTCTGTTGCACATACAACACATACAGGTACATCTTTTGTTGGCATCAGTCACTCCAATTCTCTTGGTCCTTGGGTTCTTGTTGACCTTTTTCGGCAAGTGTATCGAGTCAAAAGTAATATAGATTTGTAAAGTACGAATGTCGATCCCACAGAGAACAATTTTGCTTATAAATCTCAATTTTCACTACTCACTTAGCAATTATGGTTTTCAAGATGATTTGATTCAATAAACATAAAAGAGCAATTAAAACATAAATAATGATTATCGAAAAGGGTTTAAAAGATCTAGAAGGACTCTGGGATTGAACTTCATCTATCTCCCTCATTTATATTTTGGATTTGATAAAACATACAATATCCGTAACTACTCACAATTGATGAACATATAAAATTCATTCACACTGATTTCTCTAACATGAAATTCATAAGGAAATTTCCTAAACACTGATCCCTCAGCTATTTAGTAAATTACCCAGCATTAACAACAAATGTTATACGCAATCAATACATCGAAACTTATCCCTATTATTCCAATATATTGAGTATTTTCATCTAGGTCAGAAACTTAAAAGTACTTTCCAGTTAAATTCAAGAATCAAAATCAAGACTCTATTGATCAGATAAAATATAGCATTAAACACAAGATGAAAATACCAATTGAGTAGAAACTGAATTATTTATATATAAAAAATCACCAAAATACAAATGAGTTCAAAAGATTACATTTAATCCCAAAGATGAAGAATTAGCTACTATGGTAGCCATTACAACCCAAGGAAAGGAAGATTGCTAGAGAAGAAAAATAATTGATGAATTGCTTTCGTCCTTGATGGCTGCTCTTGTTCCTCTAAGTCTTTAGAAAACCTAAAATCGCCCTTTTAAACTCGCTTTTGGGCCTAGGTTAAGTACTTTTCGCTTGGACTTTTTTATTTTAAACTTTTTATTTCTTTTTTTCATGCATCTTCCAATCTCATATTTTCTTCATTCTTTTACACCTGAAATTTCACAATAATTGAGATCAAATAATTTCCTTTAACTCAGTACTCAAAATCCAAATTTAGATCTAAAAACTCTCAAATTGGAGATAATTACTATATCAAAGAACACTTAAAGCCACAAGTACTCAAGCTTTCTCATGTATAAAAACACTCAAAATTGACACTTATCAGTTATAGACTCTAGTGCCACATATCACATTACTAGTAATAAAACTTTTTTCTCTTCTATATCTACCTCTGGTTATTTACCTTCCATTACCATGACTAGTGGCTCTAGGGTCTCATCCCATGATGTTGGTACTATTAATCTCCTTCCTTAGTTATCTATTGGTAATGTTTTTTATGTCCTTAGGTCTCTCTTTAACTTATTATCTATAAGTTGTCTCACTCATTTACTTGATTGTGTCATTTCTTTTACCAAAGATTATGTTTGTTTACAGGATCAGAGTTTGAGACGAATGATTGACATAGGATGTGAGTCTCATGGTCTTTACTACCTACAAACATATGCACATGTTGGCACGATCATGGATTTTCCATCTCTTCTTCATGCTCAGTTGGGTCATCCTAGTCTTGTCAAGATGCAACAACTTATTCCAAGTCTATCAAAGTTATCCCATTTGTCTTGTGAGTCGTTGCATTTAGGAAAACAAAGTTGTAATTCTTTTCCTATGAGTCTTTCACAACGTTTCGTTCCCATTTGCCTTAATTCATTCAGACATTTGAGGACCAAGTCATGTTAAGTCTAATTTAGGATTTTAATAACTTGTTACTTTTATTGATGATTTTTCAAGATGTACTTGATTATTTTTAATGAAAAATCATTTTGAGTTATTTTCTATATTTCAATCTTTTTTTAATGAAATTAAAAATCAATTTGGAGTTTCAATTCAAATCTTACGCAATGATAATGCTCGTGAGTATCTTTCTAATTCATTTAACATTTTTAATGAAATCTCATGACATTCTTCACCAAACTTCATGCGCTTATACACCTCAACAAAATGGGGTAGTTGAGTGCAAGAATAAATATCTTGTTGGAATTACTCGTACTCTTTCAATTCTTGGTAGGGTTCCTCAAAGGTTTTGGGGTGATATTATTCTCAGTGTATGTTATTTAATTAATCGTATGTCATCCTCAATTTTAAATAATAAAATTCCTCATTCTATTTTATTTCCCCATGAACCTCTTCATCTCTTACCTCTTAAAGTTTTTGGATCTAGTTGCTTTGTCATAATTTTGGTCCTGATAATGTTAAATTATTTGCTCAATCACACAAATGTGTCTATTTAGGATTCACTAGATCTCAAAAAGGATATAAATATTCCTCACCCTCTTTTAACTGTTACTTCATTTCTGCAAATGTCACATTTATTGAGTTTTCTTTTTATTTTAAGTCTATCTTCTCCACCTGTGTCTCCATCTAATCAAGTACATATTCCAATTGTCTTTCATACTCCAGTTGTGTCTAGTGTACCTAAAGAATCCTCTCATCCACCACCTCTTTAAGTTTACAGTTATCATTAGACTTCTCATTGTCCTTCGGATGACTCTCTTCTTATGCCAGCTCTTTCGCCCCTTTCGGCCCCAACAGTTGAACCTGATCTTCTCGTTGTCATTCGTAAAGGTATATGATCTACTTGTAATGCCTCTCCATATTATACAATACTAAGTTATCACAGACTATCTCAATCTTTTCATACTTGTCTTTTGTCTATTTCTTCTATGTCCATTCCAAAAACTGTATGTGATGCCTTAGCCTATCCTGGTTGGCATCAAACAATGCTTGATGAAATAAGTGTTCTTCAGAACTATAAAACTTGGAAACTCGTTCCTTTACCTTCTAGGAAATCTATTGTTGGTTACAGGTAGATTTTTGCTATCAAAGTTGGTCCCGACGATACTATTGTGGCTAAAGGTTATACACAAAATTTTGGTTTAGACTATGGCGATACTTTTTTTTTCTAGTAGCAAAGATAATTTATGTTTACTTATTCATAGCTATGATCGCTTTTCAAAGATGACCTCTTTATCAATTGGATGTTCAAAATGCTTTTCTTAACGGGAATTTGCAGGAAGAAATTTATATGGAGCAACTTCTCGGTTTTGTTGCTAAGGGGGAGTCTTATGAATTGGTATGTCGTCTCCGCAAATCTTTATATGGCCTTAAGCAGTCTCCTAGGGCTTGGTTTGGAAAATTCAGTAGTGTTGTTCAATAATTTGGTATGACTCATAGTGAGGCAGATCATTCAGTTTTTTATTGTCACTCAAGAGTTATGTCTATCTATCTATTGTGAAAAACAAGTTTAGGCCGAGTTCAAGACAGGGTGAATTGACTTTCAAAAACTTTTGCAAAAATGACTTTTATAAAATGTAGAATGAAAGTTCTTTATTAAAACTACTGAAAAATGATATTAAGAAGTGCATAGAAAAATATCAATAGATTCCATATCAGAATCAATTAATTGAAATAATAAACAGTACTGAAAACTAACACTCAACAATTAACAGGAATCACTGAAACAATCAACTGAATACTAAAACTCTCAATTAAGCAATTCAAAAATCAAGTTATACAAAGAAATAGTAACCAACAACAACACTTAACAAAATTCAGAGTGTAAATCAAACTAGTCAAGAGACAATTAATCTGGATGATATCAAGAATACAAATTAGTCAATCAGAAATACCACCAAAATCAGAAGAGGAAGCAATTGATTATAAAATGTATCAGAATTACACAACAATAACCAGATGAACAGTAATTAAAGTAAATTTCATATTAGTCACATAATGCAAGTTATTCAGATATATTGACAAATCAATAACCAATAATTCAATCAAGAAAATATGTTTCCAAAAATTCAATCTACTAAACTGAGATTATATAAGACAATAAGCACTCTAGTATTATCAACAACAGATTCAGTTGATTATTGAAAAGACATAATAGTTCCAGAAAAACACAGAAAAGCACTAGAAAAATGAACAATCAAATATACGCGAAGAACAATTAATTACGCTATTGACAGAACAATATAAAGTGTTCAAGAAGAGAGAAAGAAAGATCAATAACACAAATATTTATACTGGTTCACCCTTCCTCAAGGGCTATGTCCAGTCCTTTGCCAACAAGCAAAGAGTTTCACTAAAAAAGATCTCCAAGATCAGTTTTACACAGTACACAACACTTGCAACCTGCAAGCAATAATTGCTCCCAGCAACGAACAACCTATTGCACCCTACAACAGCTGTCAAACTAATGCAGAACCTACTGCACTAAACCAATTACAATCCATATGTAATTCGTAACACCACACTCACAATATAAGAAATATCAATTAGTGAAATAATTACAGCAGTGAATCTACTCAACAAATTACAAATTGTATTAAGAACAGAGTAGAACACTTAACTCTGGATCAAAATCACAGTTTCACGAATTCACATCAAAAGTAATGCTTCAAGATTTGTGTTCTTGATAAAATTGATTGCTAAAAGATCTCAAGGTGTTCGCGTATTTTCTCTCTTGGAAATTTCATAAGTATTCGCTCAAATGACTTAGATGTTTTAGATGTTTTTGAAATCACGTGTTTTTTCTTTATATAAGAAAACTGATCATAAGTCCTAACAAAACTTCAATCGATTGTATTAACCGATCAATCGATTTAATTTTCTGTGACTTAGAAGAAAATTCATCAAGTTCAAAATTTGAAACCAATTTACTGAATTCCTTACTGAAATAGTTTCTCAAAATCTAATTTTGCCTTATTTAAACCTTTTTTTAATAATTTGTTTAAGCAAAATCAATTTTGGAGCTTACTTTGAATTATGAAACATGCAACATATAATTTTAACCAAACCCAAACGCTCATACACACACACCCAACCTAAGTCTACGACTAAAACTCCAACAAACTCTATGAATCTTCATGCAGTTCACGTTGCTAGCTATGATCCCTTGTAGACTCCATTCTTGTGTTGATTTCATCAAATCATAGAGCAGCTCTTGGTGCTATAATAGTGGTATATGTTGTTGACATTGTTCTTATAGGTACTAATAACCATGACATCTCTTAGATAAAACAACATATTTGTCACCATTTTCATACCAAAGATATTGACAAACTCAGATATTTCTTGGGGATTGAGGTAGCACAATCTAACAATGGTATTGTTATCTCTCAAAGAAAGTATGCATTGGACATTTTAGAGGAAACTGGATTGATGAATTCAAAATATGTTGACACACCCATGGATCCTAATATCAAACTTCTACCTAGTCAGGGGGAGCTTCTTTCAGATCCTGAGAAATATAGAAGATTAGTTGGAAAATTGAATTATCTTACTATTACTCGTCCTAATATTTCATCTGCAGTTAGCGTGGTGAGTCAATTTCTTAATTCTCCGTGTGTTGATCACTGGAATGCAGTTATTCATACATTGAATTGTATTAAAGGTCTTCCTGGAAAAGGATTACTATATGGTCATAGTAACCGTAGTAAAGTTGTATGTTATTCAGACACTGATTGGGCAGGATCTCCGTCTAATAGAAGATCTACTTATGGATATTGTATTCTTATTGGTGATAATTTGATTTCTTGGAAAAGCAAGAAAAAACATGTTGTGGCAAGATCTAGTGTTGAAGCATAATATAGAGTTATGGCCACAACTACCTTTGAGCTTATTTGGCTTAAACATTTACTTGAAAAATTACAATTTGGAGAGATCACTCAAATGACACTTATATGTGATAATTAGGTTGTTATTCATATTAGCTCAAATCCTGTTTTTTAGGAAATGACTAAACATATTGAGATTGATTGTCATTTCATTCGAACTAAAATTATATTTGGAGACATTAATACTGAATTTGTTAATTTAAATGATCAGTTAGCTTATATTTTCACTAAATCTTTACAGGACCTATAATTGAATATATTTTAATTGAATATATTTGTAACAAGCTTAGTTCATATGATTTATATGCACCAGTTTGAGGGGGAGTATTAAATATAATGGGCTTAACCCATATTTTATGTTAGTATGTTATTATTTTTATCTACAAATAAACAGTCCATGTGTATTTTACACAAGAGAGATTAATTCATAATTATTTTTTCTTTTTATTTTAATACGTATTATCTATAATAATTTTAATAAATCTATTTTACTTTTTTTATACTTTTTAATATTATAATATAATACTAATTAACATTACAAATATTTTTTTATTAATTTAGTATTTCAAATTTATACTTTATATCATTAATTACACATTCATTTAATTTTAAATTTATATTAGCAATTACCAATACAAATAATATTAATAATTTAAAATCGAATCATTTTAAACTTATTAATTAATATAATATTTTGATTTCTTATCTCTATAAATTTATATAATATATTAAATATTTTATTTTATTATTTATTGTTTTTAAAAAAGCAATATATGCAGTCAAATTTCACAATAATAATCTAAAAAACTCTCCTAAATTATAGAAAAAAGTAAACTTAAGAAAAATTATTAATGGAGTAAATATATTTAATTAATAATAATAATCTTAATTAAATATTAATAATTAATAATAAAACAACTTTAAATAAAATCATTTAATATTAATTATCATTAAAATTATTTTATTAATTATATAATAATTGTTTTTATTTAGATTTATTGTGAAAAGAAAAGTCTTCGCTCTTACGCGTGAACATTAATAATATATATTTTTTCTAAAAAAGAAAAATGTTGGTGCAAGGGTTATATTTGACTCACATTTAATTTTGAGGTGGGTCATGGAGTAAAATAGGAGAACAATTGGATGAAAAAGGAGTTGTTATAGAAAATAACGGAAACAAGTCAATCTTATTTGTGGTAAAGAAAAAAGAGAGGACTCTTTGTTATAAGAAGGGGAGCTTCTGTCGGAAGAAGATTCAAACGCTGTTTTCTGCAGTTTCTTCGTTTCTCTCTCTTTCTTCAGAAAAAAAGCAGAAAAAAAATAACCCATTCAAAGAAAGAAAGAGCAATTCATTCCAATTACAATGGCAGATCAACTCACCGATGATCAGATCTCTGAGTTCAAGGAAGCCTTCAGCTTGTTCGATAAGGATGGCGATGGTATCTTCCTCTCACATATCTTTCTTTTTGCAATTTTTCCTTCGCATTTTCGATTCGTCACCCTCGTCACTTTATTCTAAAGAGAAAAGATTAAATTAAACGAATTATTAATTTCTCTTTTATCTTTTCCCCTTTCTTAATACCTCAGATATGTCGTGATTGCGAACTCCACCCATGTTTATGATTCATATTATATGGAAACCTTTATTTAAAAGAAGCATTTTTTTTTTAATCTTCGTGAATGACATACATACGCCAAACCTAGTTATGGTAAATTTTATTGTTTTTTTTGTTATTTATATGAATCCTGTCAATTTTATTTTTTTTTCAAAATTTAACCAGATTTTAATTACAAGATGTTCTAAGAACAAAATAACTTCCAAAAGCTTGGATGAACTTGCCAAAATTGTTATATGAAGTTTAACCCTGCGGTATGTAGCTTATTGCCTCCAGTAGAATGACATTTTTGTTTACTGAAAAACGAAAGATTTTATTTTAATTTTTTCAATTTTATTTGAAATCCGAGGGGAAGGGATCTGAAAAGTCCAAATAGAAGATGATTTGAAAGACAAGTTTTATGTATATTGCAGAAGCATTTAATATCTTGTTCTCATGTGTATGTGGCATCTAACCCTTTGAGCATGATTAAGATTTGTAAGCAGGAGTTAAATTGGGAGGTTTTGTTTTGTTGATTTTTACATGGTGCTTGATCTTGTTGCAGGTTGCATCACAACAAAGGAGCTTGGAACCGTCATGCGTTCTTTGGGGCAGAATCCTACTGAGGCAGAGCTCCAAGACATGATCAACGAAGTAGATGCTGATGGCAATGGCACCATTGACTTCCCAGAGTTCTTGAACCTCATGGCCAGAAAGATGAAGGACACTGACTCTGAAGAGGAGCTCAAAGAGGCGTTCCGAGTGTTCGACAAGGACCAGAATGGGTTCATTTCTGCTGCTGAGCTCCGCCACGTGATGACCAACCTTGGGGAGAAGCTCACTGACGAAGAGGTTGATGAGATGATTCGAGAGGCTGACGTTGATGGTGATGGCCAAATCAATTATGAGGAGTTTGTTAAGGTCATGATGGCCAAGTGATGGTACACCATCTCCACTAAATTCTGAATTGAATTGATGAAAAATTTGTGATAAAAAGTTGTCAAGGTTGACTGTGTTATATAGTACATCTAGCCCTTGTCTACTGTCATTACTGTCTTCTTTCTGAATTTTTATGTGATGCTTTTGAATTCTATCTTAACGACATTTAGTGGAAAGTACTGTTGCTAATGGTAGTTGTGTTGCAATGGTGTCTTTTGATGTTTATTTAACTCTGGTTTCAAGTGACTGTCTCTGACAAGGCAAGTAAAATAACTTCGAAATGACTGCAACCTATACTAAAACATGGTGTTGATGTCCTCACACAAATATTTCTTTTATTGTATTGTAACATACAACCTTTTGAAGTCTAGGTTTTTGTTGATTCTAGATTGCAATTCAAATTTTACTATTATTTCTTGATTTTTCTGACTCAACTCACTGAAGCAGGAGTAACATTATAAGACTTACCCCTTATTTGCATCAATGACTCTCCTATGAGCATGTCATAGTTGCATTTTTTATTAAGCTCCAATCCCTACATCTCCATCAACTCCTACCTTTATTCTGGCACATGACATTTCAGAATCCTATCTGTGCTTGCTTTTGCAGCCTTTTAGCAATCCAAGCAAAAGTAGCTTCCCAATTTTTGGTTTGTCTTATGCAGTTGAGTACAATATTGTAGGTTTTAATGTCACATGTCAATCCACCCTGGCATAGAGAATCATGAGATGTAGAGTCTTCAAACTTGACATTTTTCAGTCTGAGAATTTGAATCCCTTCTTTACTAGAGTCTAAAATGATATACACCAACAAACAAAACCCTTTCCAATGTGACTTCCCTCTAGATCCTGTCAATGTATATATTATCTTTTCTACCATAATCTGAATGCACATCTCCACTGAACTCCATCCTTTTCTTCTTGTGCATATTCAAACTCAAATCATCATCACTCTTATGATGATTAGATTTAAGATTCACTGCTTAGTTTCTAGTACTCGATTTACAATAGATTCACCTATTTCAACTTCATTGTCCATGCCTATACTAACAGATGAAATGTTACCATTATTTATAGTTTATAATTTTCTTTTTAAATCTTCATAGTTAGCCCAGCTTCTACTCCATCGTTCTCAACATTGACATTTTCACCCGTTACCTTTTTCAGTGTAGGCGATACAATAATAAGTAACAATTTATAGACATTAGGGAATTTTGGGGCTTATATATGGTACTTAAACTGACATTTGGGGTACAGTGTCATCACACAGAACTTCCTTACCACTATTCATGTTCACCATATCGAATTGTGAATTTAACTTCATTAACAACATTTAGTTCCTCAGAAACCATTGTCATCTGATCATTTACCAAGTCGAAATGAATTTTTTCTTTTATCTGGATCAACATTGTACCAATAGTTATCCGTCTGGTTCCACAGATCCATAAAAATGTCTTTTAGCTATTCACACAAACAGAAGATAACGTTAATTTATTATAAAGGTAGACGTAAAATTTTGGATCAAGGAGGGTCCAAATAATTACCACTAACATGTAATTATCCAAAAAACAAAGTAATATGGTATATGATATAAATGATTATCTGTCTCACATTCAGGATATGCTTGGTTGTGCGTTAAGGTTTTTTAATATAGAATTATTTTATAAAATTTTCAAAATTTAGTTTTAGATAGAAGTGGGAAAAGAAAGAGAGAAAGGAATAATGAGTATCACAAAACTAAAAATAGAAAAAAAATAAAACAATTCATAAATTTCTAATCGTCCAAGTTCCTGAATTTCTCAGCGGAACAGGGTGTAGAAAGAGAGTTCCGTATAACAAAGAAGATTGAACAGTAAGAAGCACGGGATTTAAGAAAAACCCACAAGATTACCTGCTAAAAGAAGCACAAAAATGGAGAATTACAAATAACAAAGGATAAAATGAGTAGTAAAAAATTAGAGTTAAAAGAGAAAAATATGAAAAAGCGTAAAGTAATAACCTTCTAAAATTGAGTGCTAGTATGAATTAGGCCAAGACATACTAAGTTATAAGTCCATATTTTGAGTCGACGAGCTAACTTATATGAGAATTCATTATGCTTCCTAAGGAGCACAATAATCCAAAATGTTGTTAATCTTAGTAAGTATCAAGTGAATTTTGTATAAAATTTAACAAAACAGATTTTAGATTTTTTTTTTGAAATATTTGTAAATTTAAAATGTTCGAATACAAAATAAGAATAGGAATAGAATTTAGAATTAGGTTAGAAAATTATTTCTCATACCTTAATACAAATATAACTATCTTTTCCTCGTGATATAGGTAAAATGAAGTCCAATAAGGATTAAAAAGTTTTTGAAGCATCAAAAGTAAGCAAAAATAATTTTTAAAGGTTATATAAAATATGAGAATATTACTTTTTCAAAATAAAATTTTAACATTTAAACAAACACACTCTAGGCATGTAAATAACCTTATATTATTTAATATTTAGAGTTAAATGATTTTTTTTTTTTACCTTTAAAATTTGTATCTATAAATTTTAGTGTTTTTTTTTACATCCATATTTTAAAGTTATATTACTCTTGAACTAAGTGTATCGACTTGTGATTATTCTCATACGATACTTATAAATATGCTGAAATGCGACATTCTCATAATTAGTATGTTAACATTATTAATTAAAAACTAATATAATGTTGTTCTGACTAAATTAACATATTTAGTAAATGTTGGGCATCAAAAACACAATTTTTGTAAGGTGTCAATTTCAAGATAGACCAATTTCAAAACTTCCAACACTTATTTAGTTCTGAAATAGTTTGAAATAAAAATATATCTAATATAATGGCTTTTAAGTTTACCAAATAAAATAAGTTGTTAGGGGATACTTTTGATAAAAAGGGTACTTTTTTCTAATTGAATTGGAAAAAAATATTTAGAATTTGTACCACCCTCGTTAGAGATACTTAGAATACACTTACACCTTTCAAAAATTGCAAATGAAATTGTCAATTAATCTTAAAGAAAATTGATGTTGTGTATGATACCCAATAATGACTTATATTTGAATATTAGAGCCTAGAGATATATATCTTGATTTTTTTATGAAGTATTTACTTAATCTTTTTTACTTGTTTATAGAATATTTTTAAATTTCTCTAACTTTTATTAACTTGAGTGTTCGAGAATTTTCTTTAGGTGAACTTCCACTCAGTGTTTCATTAACAAATTCGACAACCATCATTTGAAAGATTCAACTTAACTAAAGCTTGACTTTGTCAAAGTTGTTGGATTAAGTGTTTACTACTAAGCTAAAAGTTATAACCATTAGTCATCACACAACTCTTTCTACTTAAGAACATAATAGCCTAAGTGACACGATTCGAATGTGACTTGACCCACCTGACCTCGTGCACAAGACAATTGATGTCACTTGTTACAATTTTTCCCTCAGCAATTGTACAAATGAGAATCAAACTCGTGTCATTGGCTCTGATACCAATTATTAGAACAAGTGCTTACCATTAGGCTAAAAGCTATAGCCGTTAGTTAGGATCAACTCTTTCTACTTAAGAGTGTAGCAGCCCAAGTGTCACAATTCAAATGTGACTTGACCAATCTAGGCTTTGCTGCTAAACAAGTGATGCCACCCGCTACAAAAGTTTCTCCAAATCCACCTCGAACAATTCTCGCTTAGTTCTTTTAAGACAATTTGACTCCCACCATGGAGTCTGAGTAAAACTATTCCTAAATCACAAATCTTATAGTACTCACCAAAAGCCATAATATATAATCAATATAATCTTACAGAGAAATGGATCCATCTTCCCTTGACGCTTAAAAGTTCATATGGAGTCTATTATCCAAAATAATGACGAAAATATCTAGAATGTCATCGTTAGCATGCATAATAAATTTGACAAGGACCTGAAACTTCTATAGAATCAATACCATGATAAGTTGCAAGCTCTTCAAGAGCAACTCACTGCAATACACCAAGATTAGACCAAATATTGATTAGAATAGAATTTGCAAACACGAACTCAACACACACGCAAATTGTTAAGTCCCAATTGTCTTCAATAAACCTTTCGAAAATAAAAATTTACTGACACACGGTACTCAACCACAAAGGATACTTGTAGACTCACACATAAGATTTAGATCCGAAGTTAGTCCATAATTGTCAATCTAACAGAACCTGTAGGAGGGATCTTAGGTTCCACCACAAGAAAATTATGAGTACGTAACATTTAGAAAATTATTAAGTGCATGAAAAATATTATTTTTTCCTAAGTAGATTGAATGACTGAGTCCCAAATTCGATATATTAAAAATTAAATGTTAATGCAATGGTCACAGATTTAAGAGTCCATGATATTTAGGATTTCGTTGAACCAAGATTATTAAGAGGAACTAGCCACTTCTTGGATGACAGATAAATTGGCACTATTATAGATTCACTAAGGAGCAAACTATTCAATTTTAAAAAGTAGAAAATGCCAAAAAAAATCAGTAAATGTGTTATATTCCTGAAGTGATCTTACAAGGGAATATAACATATTAAAAAAGTTGCAATATCTATTAAGAGAATGTGAAAGATATAAAATTTCTAACTTTGAATTTCTAGAATAATATCTTCACATGCTAGGAATTTGGTCAATAAGATGAAGGTGTATGAAAAAAACGTATATGATAATAAAAGTGGTCTTTGAACGATGTCTATATGTTTGAGAATATGGTGACTATGACAATTAACTCCATAACAAAGGCACCATTGTGTTAGTAAAATTGCTCGGAAGAATTGAAAGTCACGCGATTAGAGTTGAAGAAGATACACAAATTAAATGAAGAAGTAAAAGCCAAGTGAATCTCAATAATTTATTCAACATGAATCCAAATGCAGAAGTTAAAGGTCGTGATAATTTAAACAATCAAGAAAGAGAAAATTATAAATGTAGAGGTCATGGAAATTATTGAAGAAAGAATATACCTACCAAGGAAAAGGACGTGGTTATAACTACCAAAATAGAACAAACTTGAATAGTTTCTTGAAAGTTTGGGCATAGAGCTATAGATAACATATTTAAACACAAAAAGATTTAACATAATTTCTTGAAAGTTTGGGCATAGAGCTACAGATAACATATTTAAACACAAAAAGATTTAACATAAGGTTAGTATTTACTAATTGGGAATTCCAATGACTATACAAAGTTCACTTTTGGTAAACAATACATTTTTAAAATATAAAACAAATTTGGTACTTAGATACTCATTTCAACAATCACGTGTGAAAAAAGGAAGTAATTTCTTTTTAAGATAAGACTATAACAAGAAAAATCATCCTGAATACTGTATGTTTATTATAAAGAATGAAATATTAATTTTTAAGGTAAAGATCACTCACAGTAATCTATTTCCTTGAAAATTTATTATGAAATGTTGTTTTTTCTTAGATGGCATATGGCTTGCGTGATTAATCAAACTCAAGTAAAGGTTTATTTGAGTTGGAGAGAGAAAAGCAAATTGAAAAGAAGCCAAAACGTTGTATGGGAATTTGCAGACTTTATCTGTATGAGAAAAAAACTTTAATTTGTAAGGAAGAGAGACTTTATTGTGTGTTAGAATAGTCTGTATATAGCTGCCGCTCTCCCTATTTATGGGTTGCGTGTAGCAGCTGATATATACGGAAAAGAAAAAGAAACGGTTGAATTTCCTAAAGTAAAACGGTTGAGTTTCGTAGAGTAAAACCGTTGAGTTTCATAACACTCCCCCTTAAGTTGGATCATGGATGTTCATGATACCAAGCTTATTAACAATGTCAATGAAGAGTTTTGGTTCTAGTGTCTTAGTAAACACATCTACAAGTTGTTGCTTAGAAGTTATAGGTAGGAGATGAAAGAGATTTGCTTGAAGTTTCTCCCTTACGATGTGGCAATCGATCTCTATATGCTTCGTTCGTTCATGAAATATAAGATTCGAGGAAATGTATCTAGTAGATTGATTATCGCAATATAAAACCGCATGTATCATGTCTTGTAGGTTGAGATCTTTTAGTAAGTATGTGAGCCATTGTATCTCACATGCAGCAGCTGCCAAGGCGCGATAGAAGAAGATCTTGAGACAGTAGTTTGTTTCTTTAATCTCCAACATATGAGGGATGATCCTAAGAACATGCAGTAAGTTATTATAGAGCCTCTGGTATTCAGACAAGCTGCCCAATCGGAGTCTACAAAGCCTTTGATCTGTGAAATGGAGTCTCTTGAAAAGAAAATTCCTTGTGCAAGAGCTTGTTTGATGTATCTGAGGATGCGCTGAGTGGCCTTGTAGTGGTGGATTGTTGATGACTTTGTGAACTAACTGAGAAACTGGACTGCATAGCTGATGTCTGGCCTGATGTTGGTTAAGTATAATAGCCTTCCAATGACCCTTTGGTACGAGACAACGTCATATGGCTCAACCTCTGTTTCAAATAAGCATTTTGTGTCCTTGACCATGGGAGTAGCAACAGGTTTGGAGGCTACCAAACCAGTATCTGCAAGAATATCCAACATGTACTTTCTCTGATATATGTGAATCCCTTTACTTGATCTAGCCACTTCCAAGCCTAGAAAGTATTTAGGTCTCCTAGGTCTTTAACTTTAAAGGTCTAGTCAAGATGAGTAGTAATTTCTTCTATCTCATGGGATGAGTTTCCTGCAAGGATTATGTTATCAACGTAAAATAGTAGTTAGCTTGGCAATTGGAGAAAACGTTTCAAGATAATATATTCCTTTGGCCACAAGGCGGGCTTTATATCGTTTCACACTTGTGTTTTATATTGTACACCCATTTACTGTTGGGAGAATCCGAGGGGGAAAACCGGGGAGATCTCACAAGAATGAGAACTGAGCCAAACCCATATAAGAGAATGACACCACCTTCAACCCAAAACCTTAAGGCGTTGAGTTTGCAGGTCTTCTTTCTTATATGTTGCTCAACTTTCTCAATCCTACCCAATGTGGGACTTAGACTCACTTGAATACCTAACAATCTCCCCCTCAAGTGAGAGTCCATCCTCCACATTGATACACTCCCCCTCGAGCGGAAGCATTCTCAAACCCGAGTACATTACTCATGACCCCTCACTTGTATCGCCGTTCACACACTTATATGGGACACGCTTGCCTGAAATCACCATGAGGAAGACTTTCGATACAGGGTCAAACTGCACTCGCCCAAGCCGTAAACCAACGGCTCTGATACCACTTGTTGGGAGAATCCGAGGGGGAGAACCGGGGAAATCTCACAAGAATGAGAACTGAGCCAAATCTATATAAGAGAATGACACCACCTTCAACCTAAAATCTTAACGCGTTGGGTTTGCGGGTCTTCTTTCTTATATGTTGCTCAACTTTCTCAATCCTACCCAATATGGGACTTAGACTCACACTTGAATACCTAACATTTACATCCAATGGGTTTCTTGTTGTGAGGTAAATCTGTAGCAATCCAAGTGTTGTTGCATGTGAGTGCTTCAATTTCCTTAGTCATAGCTTCGCGCCACTTGGGATTTCTTTCTGCTTCATCATAGTTCCTAGGTTCATAGTTGGCAGATAGAGCAAGGCTGTATCGAGTATGCTTTAGAGATAATTTTTTGTAACTAATGGCATCAGATATAGGGTATTTAATTTTGTTAGTATCAATCATGCCAACAAGATTATAATAATAGTCATTAAGGAAGGCAGGTGTTTTTCTATCTCTGGTTGACTTTCTCACGTTATTAGTATCAATGTTTCTAGTTTGTTGATTATGTATGTCATTATCAATAATGTCTTGTTTCACAGGTTCTTTAAATAAAGTGTTAAAGTTGTTCTGCTCTTAATTGTTTATACCAGTGCTTTGATAAAGTTAAGACTAACGAAAATTTATGCTTGATGTTTTTATATTAGTTTGTATGAGATTGTAAACTATATTCAGTTCTTGCTCAAGTTTCATTAAGTAAACTAATGTAAATAAAGACAAGAGAAAACTTATTAAAGATAAAGAAATGAAACAAAGAAGAATAAATAAATAAAAAACTTGACAAAAAAGAATAAAAAGAGGAAATTAAAAGACCATTACAAGTGAAATTTATAAAAAGAAGACTCTAAATTATACAAGAGGAAATAAAGAAGCATGTAAATTTCTTTGAGATTCTCTTAAAATATTCTTCAATAAAAAAAAATTCAAGAAAACATATTAAACGAATTCTTGAAAGACAACAACATATGAAAAAAATTCAAACAAAACGTCATAAATGACATAGATACTTAGTTACTAATAACTTTGATCAGTAAAATCCTTTTAATTAAAAAGAACTAAACATACTTAAGGTTGCATAAACTAAAATAAACCTAACTGTTTATACTTCATTTCCTAATTGGTTTACACTTGCTTTTTTTGTTATCTTTTAAATAAAAAAAACACTTAAACGTTAAAAACTTTGTATTATGTTAGACAATTTTGTTATATTTTTTAAAAGATTGTCTAAATGTTATTAGGTAGTTACTCATTATCTTTATGTGAAATATATATATATATATATATTCCATTTCCACTGTGTATGTTCTTTATATTTTATTAGAAGTAATGCATAAAAAAAATACTTTAATTGAAATTTTTTTTGGCAAGTTTGGAATTACATTAAGTAGAAAACTACTTTCATGAATGGTTCAAGTGTATGGAAATTTAGTTTCACAATATGAGTTAATAGTAAACAAAAGAGTAAAAGAATAATTATTTTTACATAAAAATCAGGTAACAAATATTTTTATGAAACCCTTAAAGAATGAGTAATTTTACAAGTTAAAAAATCTTAAAATTACAAAGACATGGAAGGCAAATAATTTAAAAATTTAAATGAAGCAATATTTTATCACATCATTTATTTGCTTCAGCATTTAGTATTTATCTTTTCCTAATTAATCTAGGGCACAGTTTGCTCTGCTTAAACAATCGGCTATAAAATCGGACTGTGTTTGCAAATGTTGCTCTGCCTCCTTCTACTCACATTAAGATATTAAATGAAGTTTTACTTAAACATTAAGTTGTAGCTGTTGTTTCTTTTATAATTACTTCAAACGGCAATACAATGCAACACTTTTGATGCAAAATTTTGTAATCAATCCAGTGAAATATGAAATCAATGAGTGAATTATCATCTTTAACTTTAGAAACTACACATGACAGGTACAAATTTTTGCTTACAACTCAAGTGCAGCAGAGAGGTGGATCTTGGAACAGCTAAAAGATAAAGAAACTTAATGTTTTAAAGAAATAGTTATCTATCAAAGGAATATTTTTGATATTTTTTAAATAAGGAATTATTTCCTAAATGCAATATATTCTCAAATAAACATTAAGACATCTTTCTTACAAAAATTACTATAGCGTTGCCTTTCGGCTTAAGTGGGGGAGTTTAGGGTTAGTTAGAAGAATCATAGAATAAGTTTGATCCTTTTCTTATTAATGACTAAAATAAGTTAAAATGAGTGAAACATTATTCTTTCACAATCTTTTAGACAATCTCTAAGGTTTTATTTTATACCATGTCACATCTCCAAGTTACTTTTGAAACAGTAACACCACTCATCTTTGTTTATTTTGATTGAAGATAGAATGCAATTAAAGCATCTATTGGAGAAGAAAAATACCCACCACCACCTTGATAGGGAACTTGATACTAAACCACTGTGGACAATGAAAGCCTCATGAACTTTGTCAAATTTGGCAGGGTTTAGACCACTACCTACTTACCACATTTTTTTCTAAATTGGTTCATTATCAGCTTGATATTATCCTCGTTTTCATAATCTAGCCACCTTTTTATTTTTTCAATTCTTAATCAAACGTGATACAACCACAAAGCTTAGATCCAATTGGTAATTGATTAATAGTTGTGTTTTCAGTTAAATAAAAGCATTTTAAAAATGTGAAAAATAGTATATTTTACTTTCTCTTTCACTCATTTATTAGAAAATACAAAAATGTATTTTAGTTTCATCTTTTAAATAATCAATCATTGTTTCATTCTTTCTTATTCTTTCAGTCTCTTAATCTTTCTCTTTTTTTTTCACACTATTCCATCAAGATAATATTCTTTTTTCATTTCATAATGTTATTTCATTCCCCAGTTAAAGTGTAAAAGTTGCAAAACATCCCATTTGATGTTCAGATTCTGTCGTCTTTGCAAGCCGTAAAGAAAAAATTATAGGAGAACTGTAAATACACATTGACCATTGGTGAATAAAATAAATTTTTCTTTTTCATTTTACTAGTTTCTCATTCTTATTTCTTATTACTGTTATGTGTACACGAGCGGGCAACTGTAAATGATTTTGCTTAAAATTATTTTAAAATATAGTGATATACATTTTGATCTTTTAATTCTAAAAGCTAGTTAATTTAGTTAATAATAATATAACTTGGTATAATACCTTTATTCAACGTAAAAGGACTTACACTTACTTTATTAACAATCAATCTAGATATCAACTAAGTGTATTTTGAATGAAGCCTCACTAATATACATGTCTTAGGTACACTTTTTCAACTATGGAGTGAAATTGACGTTTGTTTGTACAATGTCCCTTTTAATTGCTTCAAAGTTAAAATCCTCGTACTAAGCTAGATTTTTTCTTTTACCTAAAACATGGGTTCAACTAAAACATCAATCCAAAACGATAGCAGTATGAATTGAAAGGAAAACTTCGAATTCCAATTCAACCTAAACTTTATGAATTATTTGAATCCAAAAATAACCCTCTACTACGCATTCTACTTTCCCGAAAGATCAATGGCCAAAGAAAGAAGTTCAATTTTACTCCCAATGGAAATAACTCATTCATTGTATAAAGCAAATGTTGAACCCATCTTTCCCAGAAGAACACATCTCCACTCACTCCTCTTTCTCTATGGAATTGTAAAACTAAGCAACAAATAAAAACTTAAAACAGTTAGAACAATTTCATTACAATCTTTTCAAACTTTTCTTTCTGGCATCTATCTTCTTCTTGTCCACCACAGCTTTTGCTTCCTTCTTCTGAGGTGCAGAAGCAGTAGAAACGACTGTAGCAGAAGCAATCACAGAGGTGGCTGCCTGTTCCTGACTATTTCCTCTTGTTGCAGTTACTGGCACTGGCAATGCAGCACTCGCTGAAGTTGTTTTAACGTCAGCACTGAGCACAGAGGTGTTTGTCTGATCAACATTCAGAGCAGTAGTTGATTCAGAGATAGCTCCACTCTTGAATTTGGGCTTTGGTTTTGCATGGATTCCGGTGTAAAGCCTGCATGCCACAATTGGGGAAGGAGGGGGCAGGGGGTTCATGAATCAAGTAGGTAAAGTAATGTTAAAAAGTCAAAATAGTATGGCTGTACAAACTCAAGAAAATTGATCAAAACTAACAAAATAGGTTTGAGTTATAAATCAAAATTCGTGTACACCTCCATGAAACATAAGCAGTGTTGTCCTACAGGTCTCATTTGACCTTGTGTGAACTTGAGCAGCTAAAGAAACATAAGATTAAATGAGGTAGAGCCTGTTTGTTTGAGATAGTTTTCAACAGGACACAGCATTTGAGATAACAAGTTACTATGGCTGGGAACAAATTCAGAATGAGTACAAAATAAGGAATGAACTCCTTTCTCTAAAACACCAGAGGTGTTGGCCACAACGTCAACATGCTGGTAGTCAAGCTCAGAATGGTAAGTTTAAATGAGGCAATAATAAAGATCAGAAATAGATATAGAGAAAAGTGTCCGGCTGACAAACTTCAGCAGATGAAGAAAGCAATCTATTATTTGAATAAAAAGGGGGGGCCCTCAACATAGTCCGGTTCAAGTTTCATTTGCCACAAAAGATTCCAAAACAGGGTTAAACAAAGGAGGATGCTATTGAAAAGGAACGCATTTATTATATCTAAAACCCTATCTAACAAAGTATATAAACTGCTCCTTAGCCATTCACCCACTTAGTACTAGTATTCTAAACTTGGTAAACACCCAATGTTACACATTAACTTTTCAAATTCCCACATAAGAAATTATAAGACAGGAATAGCATCATCGGACAACTTACCTAGCATGTCTAGCATACTCGTCATAATTTTCAAGCAGCATTTTACCAGCCTGTTCATTCAGAGCTGATTCTGGAAATGGTTCAATCAATAGACACCTAACAACCTGTTCAAAATGGGAATCAGTGTTAATATATAAAGACCAATCTAGCAAAACTCAATAAATGAAGAATATCTAAAGCACTTACAATGAGAACATGACGTAACCCAAGGCTGGGATTCCAATCCTTTTTAAGAGTGTTGACACAAATCTCTCCATTGGTGGCAATGTTCGGATGGAAAATCTTAGTCAAGAAAAAACCTACAGCATTGAATTAAATGGTTACATAAGTTTAACAGCTTTTGCAACATAGAAAGAATATAAGTGATCCTGTAGAGCATATATATGTCATTTTGTTAAATAAACAATAAACTCCACCCAATAAAAAAGTTTCAAAGAAACAAAGGATAACCAAATTAGAATTCCAAAGCAAAAAACTAAACAGTATATAGTTCTGTCTCAATAATGTAACTAGCAGATTATAAAATTGTAAGGGGAGTCTACAACACACCTTTTGGTGGAGAATGAGGAAAATCATGAGATAGCAACAGCTTCATGCGGAAAACTCCATTCTCATAAGGAGTTCCAGCTGCAAAATTATACTCAGGTTCATCAAATTCTCAACCAAATGTCATGCACAATAACAAACATAAAAGCTACTTACCCGGGCCTTCAATGTCAGCAAATATAGTTGAAAAATCATCATCATTTACTACAACTTTAATTCCCTCGGGAGGGGACTCATCGAGATTTTTCAACTCCTTAGCAAGTTGCTTTATAACATTTGGTGGAAGATTTTCATTAGTGGCCTAAAACAAAAAGCATCATATCACAATGTAAGAACATCAAACACCTCAACAAAATGGAATTAAAAAACCGAGACAAATATATTTAACAACAAATGCCAGATTGATGACTCATGATGATAGCTCTAGTTATATGAGCAAAACATTGCTTACCATCGGTACAAAGGAACCTGCTTTGTTCTGACACTAAGGAGGAGTGTCCCTTTTCAAACTGAATTCTCAAATTGCTGCTCAGAGGGCAAAGGATGCAATCAAACAAAAGAAAAACTGCATGCAGAGGCATTTTTATCCCGAATGAGTGAAAACTTGTGTCAAATTATTACGCACAAAGATGGGACTCAAATAAAAGAATACTAGAATCAACACTAGGGGGAAGAACTGAACATAAAATGAGTTGTACAGAAAACCATAAATCACGAATCTCAAATAATCTAAAGTAATCAACTGATAGAAAAACAGTAATCCGCTTATCAGTAATTCCCCTTTAGAATCAAACTCATCTTGCACAACCAACCAATCGCGTGAAAAAACCCACATAGACATTTAAACAAAAAAGCAATAACAACCAAAATTGAGCTCCTGCCCCGAACATAACAAAACCCTAGAAATACTCAAGATTTTCTATTCTAAGAGCAGGACTCACTTTAATGCAAAGCAAAAAAAGATAAAATTAAAACAGGAAGAATTTAAAAATTGAAAAACCCCTTTTTCTGAAACAAGAGAGCCAACATTACCGGCAAAACCCTACTGGGCAAATGAAACCCCCCAGAATCTCAATAATCCCAATCTAACAAGAAACAAACCACCCCACCAAAAAAAAAAAAAAAAAAAAACAAAACAAATTAAAAAAACAACAAACCAACCACACAACACTAAAAAAAAACAAAAAAAAAAAAAAAAAAAAAAAAAAAAAAAAAAAAAC
>Ga0099824_1002421_pt1 | contig 27248 bp, 13 predicted proteins | sample SiratrowhiteBW_FD_76837 | JGI IMG/M metagenome (GOLD analysis project Ga0099824, IMG submission 76837) | Root nodule microbial communities of legume samples collected from California, USA - Siratro white BW | ecosystem: Host-associated > Plants > Roots > Nodule | place: USA: California...
AATATTTCGGCTTTTACTTCTTGCACCCTCACTTTTCGACCTGAAACCCCTTGAATTGTTCTCATAGGTTTTACATTTAATTTTTCTCTCCTTCCTCTTCTTTTTTTTTTTTTTTTTTTTTTTCCTTTTTTTTTTTTTTTTTTTTTTTTTTTTTTTTTTTTTTTTTTTTTCTTTTTTTTTTTTTTTTTTAATCCATGTTTTTGTTGTTGTTAATGATATTGGGTTTTTTAGAATACTTTTTATTAGTCTTTTGTGGTTATTTAAGCTTCCATAACTGTGGAACAAAAGTAAAGAAAGTTCCGATACATAAAATAGTTATATAGAATATACTTTTTTCTTGTTAAATGAGTTCATATTTACTTTAATTTTATAAAATTAGTTAATGATATAAAATATTTATTTATTTATATACTATAATTTGATTTTATCCTTATTTAATATGAAATTTCTTCAATATATATCTTATAAGAAATAAATATCTCAAATGTAATATTAGATATTTATAGATAGTTTAAGAAATTGACTATTATATACTTATTTAGTTTGAAAGATGATATGTTTCTCACTTCATTTTTACCTTTGGATGCAGCTGATAACCCATTTGAAATTATGGAATAGCCTTTCTATGTTTTCGTCCATCTGAATATGGTTACGTTGCAAGTGGTGTGGGTTACATATCCCTAAGTTTCCTCAAGACTACCCTTTCAATTTCCTCTGCAAAACTTCTTCCAATGGAAAGCATAAGAAATTAAACCTAGAATCACCATTTGTACTAATACATCATATATTATATATATGATATTGTTTATGTATCTTCCTGTATGTATAATTTCTATATATTCAGTTCTACCATATTAATTTGTGTTGTACCTTTGGTTGACCCTACTATATAGTATAAAATGCCTCTGTTTAAAAAATAGAAAGAGAGATAAATTCGGATGTAACAAATGATGCGATGCGAAAAAGATACACACAAGATTGACCTTGTGTAAATTGTTGTATAGTGCGTTAGATTTCTTTATAAATATAAAAAGTAAAAGTAAAAATAAAAATAGAATTTAAGGTGTGAAGGGAGGTGTAAATAGCATGGGCTGGGATGAAATTGAAAAGTTGGAATCATATATTGGGCCATGTTTGTGCCCAATGTTTCAACAAACCCAAAACACAAACTAGGCAAAAACTTCCGCCACTCCATCATCTGGGACCTGCACCCCATCAACTTTAGAAGAATCAAAATATACCCTTTAGGTGATATCTGAACATAAGTTTCGAAAATATTTTTCAAAACAGATTTTGAAAGATAAAGATATTTTCTGAAATGTAAATTTTATGTTTCGGATATAAATTTTTCTTTTTGAATTTTTTTGTCTAAATCTATTTCCTAAAAAACATTTTTTAGTTGTAAATATATATTTTGTGAAAAACATTTTTCAAAAGGTGATAAAGAGGTTATTTTAGTAATATTGGATCATTGATGGGGTGGAGGTCAAAAAATAATGAGATGAAGGAAGCTTTTGCCCACAAACTAAAGCACAGCAATCTTAGGGGAGTTCTTTTGATTAAAAAAAGACTATAAGGTGATAACGCAAGATTCTTTATGAAGTTATTTAAATGAATTATTTACCTCAAATTTGTAAATTTTACACTATAGGAATTTTATAAAAGATCACTCTAATGTTAATATCATAAAAATAAATATTTGTCCTAAATTATAATAATTATTATTGGAAGAGAAATATTCATAAATCGCGTTAAATTAGTGCTTTTGTTAGGATTCTATCAGTGACAAGTTTTATGTGTGAGCAACACTTAATACTATTCCTATGTGGCCGATCAAACAAACGTGTTTGGTGATTTTTTTTAACATTATGAACCAAATGGTTGGAAAGACACATTTAAAATTAAATAGGTTAATTACTTTGATATTAAATAATAGTATAATAAACAAACTGAATGATGTGAGTATATATATTATGTAAGGTAATAAATAATAATTATTGTTCGAACTAATATTAAAAGAAATTGAAACCAAATAACTATTTAAGTATTATTTATTCAAGTATTTTATGTATGATCAAGAGTTTGATTTTGAATGCATACTACACTCGATGGTAACATGTTTTATTAATTATTAAAATATATTGAATTAGGTAATATTACAAAATTTTTGTAAATTTTGCCTTTATAATTTTACTTCATTTTAGGATTATATGTTTTAAATTTCTGACTTGACATTTGTAATATTTACTTTATAATTTTTAGTATATTATTCATTCTAATAAGTTGTAGAATACATGGTTGATTAACTATTAGGCAGGGAAAAAAATGAAAGAAAAAGAAGTGTAAAAGGAGGATCGTTCTTTCTTCAACCGTTGTCAGAAACCCTAACAAAAAACAACAATTTACTACCACCAAAAGCATAATTTTTTAATCAACCTTTGTCGTTATGCAATTATATGACAATGGTCCAAACCATTGTGAAATATATATTTTTTTACAACATTACCATAGACAACGATTTGAAAATCGTTGATTGTGTTTATAACCATCTTTAAAGTGGACTACTGCATTGGCGAATAATGGGATTCGAAAATACTCATTTTTTATATTGATTGAACTTATATAAACTAGAATGGATCTAGAAAATAAACAGTAATAATAATCTATGTAGAAAGTTTTCTTTTAATAATGTGTAAGGAGATTTAAGAGCCCTTGATGTAAACTTAAACCAAGTAAGAATCTTAAAATCCAATTTAACAAGATACAAACGCTGTCTAGTAAGACAATTAATATCATCATTTTCAAAAACAAAATAATTTACCAGACTATTACATTACATACTTATATGATCACCATTCTTAAACTGCAGTGCTATATATTCATCTATGTGCTATATATATGGATGATGATATATGCATGAATGCATGGTACAGAGACTGAAGGCAAAACCTTCTTCTCTCTTATTCCATGCATAGGGTATACATCATTAGAATTTTTCATCGTGAGACTTTTCTTTCAGATTTTTTATAAAGTTCTAATTTTTTATCTTTTTTTTTTTTAAATTTTGTAAAATTGCATAAAATATTTGTAAAAAAAAAAGTCCCACACGTATGAAAAGTTCTAATAATGATAATTGGTTCTATCTCAACATCAACTTTGTATCTGTAATTTCTTCACTCTATAATGCTACATTTCCTAATAAACTTATGGGAGAAATTTACATATCTATTCCATAAAGTTCGAACCTCAGGTAAACCAATTTCGAGCCACGGCTTTGCTGGGCCATTGAAATGAACAACTGCAGCACCTTCCACTCTCTCTAAGCTATTGCTGATTTCTTCTTCTGATCGGTGCTGATAACCCAAATCAGTGACGAGCCATAAAGAATCTATGGGCTGGACTTCACCCTCAAAAGCAATCAAAGCAGGTGCAAGAACTCCAGGATTCCATAATGTCAACCCAGACTTCACGTTCTGTAACAAATCAAATTATGCATGTAGTTATTAATATCATGATCACACAATTAACAGAACAAAACAGCACCCTTTATGATACATGTAAACTAATAAAAAAATTTATGAACGTTTTGAATCGCTCGATCCTGTTGTTCATTAAGAATGAAGCACTCTAAAGAAGGTAAAATGTGAGGTTAAAACGTTTGCTAGCTCCATTTTGATGCATTTTCGTCAAGACACATTTTATATAAAGGAATGCAATCATACATGAATGCCTCATACACTAAACACTTGTTTATCACTATCATTTTGTTTATATTCATTTTTCTTGTCACATTATATTCACCTATCTCATTATCACTAGTCTCTTATGTGATTTCTTTCTTTCTCTCATAATATGTAATATTAAACAAAACAACTATTTCTCAATTAGTTATATTAATATTAAAAAAAATTAAATTAAACTATTAAACATATTATTATATTACTAAAATAAAGTTGTCAAATAATTATTATACTTACAAGTTTCAACCAGTAATGATACGTCTTAGTAATATCTGATCTCCTCCAAGCTTCAAGATCAAATATATTCACACCAAAGAGCCATGCACACTTATCACCATCAAAGTTGGATGATATGATAGGATGTGAAAAGTTCAAGAAGTTGACGTATTTGTTTCCAGGGCAGCAGCTGTTCTTCTCACACCATGACTTGAACACCGAACCACTGACTTTGCCATTAAGATCTTGTTCCCACAAAAAAGATATGTCCTTCTGTACTACAACATCATCATCCACCAATACAACTTTGTTTAGATCTGGAAACAGCTGTGTCACATTATGAAACAATCATGAATCATCCATATCAAGTTATTACTAAGACCTTAGACAGCACAAAAACCTTGACACTGGCTAGACTTGCGATCGCTGACATTTTCTCTTGGTCCACAAAATTCACATTATGAAACAATCATGAATAATCACTGACTTTGTCTTGTTTTATCACTAAATTCATAGGAAAGGTTTTAAATTGCAGTAACAATGATCTCATAGCATTCGATAATATATTACAGATATTGTGGTGGCAGACTCCACAAAAACCTTGAAACTCGCATGCTGACACCATTTTCAAAATCCTTGATGTTAGGGCTAGCTATAAAAATAAGAAAGAAGAGAAAAGTAATTAGTTACCTCAGGGATATAGAGACGGAGATGATTCAACAAGGAAAGGCTGCTGGGCGTTAAAGCTTCTAAATATCTGTTATCCTCTTCATCATGCTCAAGCTCCTTCTCTTTGTAGTTGTTGTAGTAGTGCTTCCAAATTAAATCATTAGTTTCCAGCATCTCTATGACACCATCATTCACTTCTTTAGACCAATCACAGTGGTGTAACCCCCTAACCTCAACAACTGCTGAATTAACAGAGTTGATGGCAAACCAAGTGTGCATCGGAGTATAAGTTTTCTTGTCGGTAACAACGTGAAAGACTAATCTTCCAGGGTTGGCTGAATTTTCAACTGTGGAAGTTACAACAACTGAAGCTGCAAGGACGTTGTCGGTTAGGAGAACGATGTGGTGAAGGGTAGGGTCAACAAGGCGAGAGACATGTAGAGGAGAAGGTAGACGAGATCTGGCCATGGCATTTACAGCGTACTCTTCAGCCAACTTCAGACAAAGACAATGCAAACCTTTGGGAACTCCATGTGAAGCTATATGCCAATTAAGTGACTCCTTCTTTCTAGCTGATTGCACCTCACGTTCCATCTGTAATAGCTACATACATATCAACATAATTAATGACATTATTCTGAGTGTTGTTAGTTAAATTAGTAAGTTATTTGTATAGTTTTTCCTATTTCTCAAGCTTTCTATCAAGCGTACTCATTAGAATATGATTCCGTTTCCCAAATATAATAACTCACAGCATAGCTCAAATGTATTTTGCCATTCATAGTTGTAAACAACAATGTTCTCAACATAACTGCAGTATAGTACAAGCTGCATGGAAGTCCACAATTTAAGGAAGAACTGCATATAGAATAATAGTTAATAAATATGTAAGAGCTAGAGACAATTTCTAAACACTAATTTTTGTCTTAGTTTACATACCTAATCCCTAAGGTTGCTTAACACATATATATTGAAAAATCAATCCCAAAAGAACTATCAACTTGATGCTTTTAAGTCCCTTGGAAACTACCTTCTTGTGGATCAATAAATTATGGAATAGTGTATTGGAATGACATACGTAATTATCTTAAGAAGAACTAGCTAAAAGAAAGTTGATATTTACCGTGGCTTTGGTCTTAAAAACAAATGCCTTAAGGTCTTGTTTGGACGCCAACACTTTGACAAGCTCGTTAAATGACATTGTTGCTCCTTCATTTGCATTATTACCATCATTTGCCTCTGTTAGTGCTTTGGTCAGCTCTTCTCTCAGTTTCTTCATGCATATATACACACACAGTATCATCGTAAAAATGGGAATGAAATAGATTAAATAGATTGATTAAAATATGAGATTGATAAACGCTAACGTAAAATATGAGATTAAATAGATTATAAACTTCACTTAATTAAAACATGTTATAAATAAAACCATTCCTATTCTTTTGTCAAAATGTTTAAGCTTTTCCAATATTGAGATAGCAAAACTGTTTTATAAGGATGTAAAAGGCTATTAAGGTAAACTTTCACATCAAAGAAATTTATTTCGATTAAATTAGCTTATACATTTGTAAAGCAGTTTATAAACTCTATTATTTTTTTTTTAAGCTTATAAACTCTTGGTTACTCAATTAAACACATTCTATAACTACATGATTTAGAATTTATAAATCCTTATTGTCCCCATCATTCAAAATAAAAGCTTAATTTCACCAATTTTCTGAAGTTTTATTAATATTTTGTATCAAACAATGGATTACACTTGTCGTCACCCCGCATTCCTATGGAGGAGATTCTGAACTACGTTACTCTTTCCCGTCCTCGCTTATAGTGTTCGCATTAAAATCCAATACTAACAATTATCATGCTTGCTCTTCCTTTAATATAACTAGACTTCAAATAAGATTAACTAAATAATTCACATAGTTAATTATAAATGTATCTATATTAATAAAATAATATAGCAAAAGTAATTATTTCAATATTATTCAATTCATATTAGAAATTATTGATGGCTGCACATTTAATAAATACGACAGTTAAATAAATACTTACACAAAATAATAAAAATATATTCTAGTGTCATGCTGATTTTATAAAAATAAACCGTAAAATATTAATTTCAACATTACCCAGCTCACCTTAAAAAGAATTAATGATAATAATTTATTAAAATAGGTTATTCAAACAATACGTATAAGCTGGTTATTAAGATCAATAGAAATAAAAAGATAGATTGGCTCTACCAGATTGGCGTCACCTCCGCCGAAAAATGTCGATCCCACGCAATCTGCAACTATTTCAATGGTTCACTGATTAGCTTAAACTTTTTCACAAATCCATTTTATATAAACTGATAAAATAAATACATAATATGATACATTTATAAATTAGATTGTAATTAATTTGATTCTAATCAAATACTCCTATAACTATAATGATTTTGGTTAAATTATAAAATAAATTAAGAGATCATCTAAGATATTCTGATATACTTAAATACTTTCTTATATTTCTAACATTTTTGTCTAACTTTGAGTTAAACGAGTGAAATATGTAATTTTTAGTTAAATGAGTTAAGTATGTAATTTTGATCTATGATTGGGCAGATTTGTAAACCATCTAACTATAAGTTTAAAATAAATTATTTTTATATTATTAATTATGTTTGTAGTTCTTCAGTGTTTTTTTAAAAGGCGATTTTGATTCTTAATGATTATATTTAAGGAACCAAAAAACATTTGGAAAAAACATTTTGATTTCTCAAATTTAATGTTAAAAGATTAAAATTACATATTTTTTAAAACTGTAGGAGTTAATTTAAAAAAATAAAGAATTAAAATCAATTTTATTCTAAATTTTAGACAATTAAAGCGTAATTAATCCATAACTTAATATATGATTGGAGAGTGAGACTTCGTTCTCTCATATCTTTCAACTTGGATATTTTTAATAGATCTAATCCCATAAATTCCATCTCTTTTTAAGTATATGGATGTGCACTTACATATTAATATAAAAGTAGCACCAATATGAAAGAAAAAGGCTAACGAGCCAAGTAAGAATCTCTAAAACAAAAACTTCATGATAAAATAGTTTGTAAATTTATTAAAGGAAAATGAAATAACAAAGGGGAAAGTACATAAAATTACTTTATATTTCTTTATAAAGGGGAAATGGTATGTAGTTTTGTCATTGGAAGAAATGACTTTGAGAAAAAACCAGGTGTTGCCGATATGGTTTGTTGTATTTTTCTTCTTCTGAAAATGTAATTATTATGAGAATTTTAGAACCCTCGAAATAAATAAATAAAATAGCTGTCTCATATTCCCTATTGTTTTGACTTAATATTTCATCACTTGTTTATTTTATTTTTTTAAAGCTGAAGTTTCACAGAAGAACACAATATGTAGTGAAACAAAAATAAACAAAATACGAAGAAAAAAACTGCTTTCTTTACTTCTAGATTCTTTTTTTGGTATTTTGGGAATTAGAGTAATAAGATGTTATGATCTCAAATATAAAAATCAATTAATGTTTGAAATTTAATATTGATTAAGAATTATTACACATTAATTAGTTACAATCTTATTAATAATTAAGAGATAAGTCTTAAGTGCACCTAATATTATAAGGGTTTTTTAACTATTGTTTCATTAAAATTAGAATTTACCTCACTGACATATATTAACCTTAAAATCAACTTTTTAGTTTTGAGTGAGGAATTATGCGAAAACATTTATAATGCTACGCCTAAATATTAAAAAATAAAGATATTCATACACATGAAACATAAGCAATTATTTTCACCTTTTCTAATATAAACATAAAATTTTAAAATATAAAATGTATTTAAACAATACTATCATTTGAAAATATAATAATTAATTTAAAGTTTATGAACAATTTTAATTTTTTAAACTTTACAGCAAATCTTTGTTATCTAAATAAATTGAAACAAAAAAAAAAAAGTGAATGCATGTGTTTAAAAGCTTGAATTATGGAAAACATATTTACTGCACTAAAAATATACTTTTATCAAACAATTCATTTAGAAAAAATTTATAAATAATATTATTAAAGAAATCTTTAACAGAATTTTAAAAATGGTAAAAAAAAAGCATTATGTTTGACGAAAAAGAAGAAAAATTAAAATAGTAAGTTTTTGTGTTTATATGTTAAAGAAAAGGCCTGCTGTATTATATGGTGTGGTACGTTATTACAGATTCGGTGGTACTTTTTCGTCACTCAAATTCATATGTACTTTACTTGTCCCACCCAATTACGGTTAACGGTAAAAACAAAATAAATATAAATATAAATATATTTCAAAATTACTAGCGAAGTCAGAAATTTACCAAAGGTGGAGCACGCTGCAGAAGATTCCACCACCAAAACTGCTACCCTCACAAAGCCCAGCAGCAACACGATTCCTAGAGCCACCACCGTCCGGTTCGAAATCCGGCGACCGGAGACAGTGTCGGCAGGAGCAGCTTTCTTTGCGGCGGATTTGGATACAGCAACAACTCTTCTTATCTCCTTCGCAGATAAATAGAACTTCATCTTCCGAATTCCATTCGCCTCTACCTAACTTTTTTCTCTTCCTTCAATTCCTCCAATATCAGATCTGAGCCACTTACAATCACAAGGAGATGCGCGTGTTGCATTCGCGTGAGTTCAAGGTTTCGATTGCTTTTTCTGAGTACAACAAAAAGAGAATTGAATTGAATCGAATCCGAATGAGGTTGAGTTTTTAGGGCGAGAAAGAGAGAAAGCTAGTGGAAAATGCGAAAACCAAAGTCGCGGGAAATGATTATATTGCAGAGACAAGTTGGAGTTTGAGGAATTTGCAAACTCATTTGTCGCCCATGCTTTTGTCCTTATTTACTCTTTTGACACTCTTTCACCGACACCTCTATCACGTGCTGTGGCCACAAATTATTTTCTTTCACATCATCCTAATACCACTATTTTCATTTTCCATATTTCTCAATTAATAAATATCATACAACTTTCTTTTATTATATTTTTCTTTTATAATAATTCATGTTATCTTCAAACTTTTATAGTATGATGCCAGAAAAACTATTCACTAACTTGAATTAAATTTAGCCATTTTCTTGTTACATAATACTATTGAATCGTCAAATTGATTTGTAAGTGTTCAATAAAGAGACAATATCTTATTTTGATTAAATTTATTTGTTTACAATTTTTTATTAAAATTCCCAAATGATTTAGTAAGGTAAATGTTAATTTAACTAAATTTTTTAAGACTATATTTTCGAAATCTAAGGTTTTAATGTTGGAACAATGACAAATAAGTACTACCACTGTACCAGTTTAACTTCTTTATTATAATGTTGAGGTCGGTGATTCTATCTCAAAGCTCCACGTGTTGTTCAATTTTTGGTTTTTTCAATGCAGATGTGTACTCTTGTAAATCATGCAAGTACTATCGGATTATGTGAGCAAAGTTTAGTAACGCGCATGATGTTCTCAGATAAAAGGTAGAAAATGATCAAGAGCAAAAAGTTTTAATTTAAGGGTTAAAATTTTAATTTTACTTTAGAGTGAAATAGGTAATATTATTAGTTATTAATAGAAAAATTAATACGGTCAATACAATGTAGACATGTAAATAAATTATGAAGGTTTTAAACTACTGAAATTTATTGTTTTCATAACATTAACCTATTTTAGAGAAACTAGCCAGATCTATATCCAGAAAATTATATATATATATATATATATATATATATATATATATATATATAATATTTTAAAATTAATTAAATTTGCTAATTGATGGTCACGAGTTCTACAATTTGGCATGGGGTTTATCAATGTTCTAGTAATTAACAATTGAGGTTTTGATGGAGATATGAGAAGGAATCTGCCCCTTAGGTTTACAGAAACATATCTGAACTGAATCAAGGTTTTAAAAACTAGTCGTTGAAGTATTAGTAGTTTAATTGTAATTAAATTAGTAATAGTTAAGTAAAAATAAACAAAAATAGAATAATATTTATAAATTGTATTATTTTAAAAATAAATGTTCGACAAAAGTCATAAATGATAACTCAATATACATAATATTAAAAACTAAATATACAATTAAATCAAATATATCAATGATACTTAAATTTAATAACACGTAAAAATATTTATTAACAGATATAATTAATATAATTATCTATCATAGTAATATTAGGCTAATTGTTTCCATCATTATCAAGAACTAAGTGTAACTCTAACTTATATTCACTGCGTAGTTATAAACAAACCCACAGTCTTAATCCGACTATTATGTTTAATTTATAATAATAAGAAGAAGAAAGGTGATTATCTCGTTTCATTAAAGCATTTTAAAAACTATCCTTTAAGGTAATATTGTTTTCATCTTTTCATATATATAAAACTATTTCCAATAAAAAACTTTCCGTAATTTATAAAATTGATTGGATAAACTTTTTTTAAAAAAAAAAAATCAATATTTCAATGCTTACTTATAAACAAACCCACATTTCCAAACTCCTATATCTATTCATTTCAATTATTATTTATAAACAATAATAATATGAAATTAAAATTTAAATAAATATTAAATTTTCAATTCAATAAAAATTGAAAATGAACATATAAGTACTAAGGTCAAAATGAATCAACCTGTGTCACTTTTAATTCATGTTAGGTTAAAAAACAGTAACATATATATATATATATATATATATATATATATATATATATATATATTTACTTTGACCCATTTTGTCTGATATACACATGGAATAAGGTCGGACTGACCTACAGGCAAATTGATTGACCTGTTTATTTATTTATTTATTTTTTTTAATTTAGTGTTTAGCTGTCTTGGAGTTATGTAATTGATCTTTTGTATTGCTTTAATTAACATTTTTAATTTCATAGTAATATGAACTATAATATACTTTTATCAATTTTTATGTGTTTTAATTACATATATTAATAGAATTATTTCAAGTAATATTTAAACTAATATGCATAAATCTTGTTGTATATTACATTTTTATTGTTGAATATTAAATTTTAAACTTTTAAACAAGGATACATTATGATTTTTTTTTTGTTAGATAAATTATAATTTTTTTTCTAAATTTTGAATCAGACAAAAAATGATCCATTAATTTATAGAACAAATATATGTTGAAGTTAAAACATAGACTAAACTATACCATCAAATATTTTTAACATAGTCCGAAGGATGATACTAAGCTAATGATGGAACCGTCCATTTTCACAACACCTCTTACATAATTTTATGTAATTCTAATAATATTGATCTCAGTTATTAATAATTTGTTTGTGAAATCTCAATAACTTGTTGTCCAACGTTAACTTAGAAAATATAGTGACTGTAGGTTAGATCTTGCTACACTGGGGTTTATCCCAACCAAAAAAATTTATTACTATTAATGCGTGTTCAGCTAATTTTTGAAAAAACGTAGTGTTCTAAAACTTATGGTAAGTGGTAGTGATTGTACACCTAAAAAATTTGATAGTGCTGCAAAATCAAACCAACTAGCACTGCATTTGGTATTGTATAAAAAGAAGAGCAAGAAAAGAAGAAAAGAAAATGTACATGAGGATTTAGTGTGAAAAAATAGAGAAGAAAGTTTGCTATTTTTTTTTTCTCGCTTGCTTATGTCTTTTTTTTTTAATGTTAATTACAATAATAAATAAATATAAATACAAATGAAAGTTATATGAAATAAAATGAAGGTTATTCTATGATACTTAGAATTAGGTATATGTTTTTGAGTTAAAAGATGGTTATTTTTATATCCAAATTAAGTGGGTTAGAATTAACTGAAATGTTAGTTCATTTTAAACACATATATTTTATCTAATTTGTTTAAGCTGAGAGTTATACGGTTTGGAGTATGTGTGATTGAGATTATTAAACCCATCCAACAATTACCTGCTTCAAATATTTAATGTGAGATTGAGATTATTAAATATTTGGGATAGTTGTTACTTGGTATTTGAAAAAAAAATAAAAAAAAAAAAAAATATATATATATATATATATATATATATATATATTTTAAATATGATGTAAACTAATGTAGTAGCGATAAATTTATAGTTTTGGAAATCACCATATATTTATTTGTTCTGTTAAACACAAGAATTAAGTTTGCTAGTTTTAAGTTCAAGAGCTAAAAGTTATGTTAAGTTGTCTTTCTATTTAAATAAGGGAATAATTCTCTCTTTAACACTATCCCAACCCAATATGTGAAGGGGATTAAGAAAAAAATTACTTGTAACATGTAGGCTTGTGAATATTTCTGTAAGCTTTTATACACTTCCGTAAAAATGACTATAAAAAAAAGTCTTCAACGTTACGTTATTTATAAAAAAATAAATATAAAATTATATGAAGCATTTTAAAATTTGCAATAGATTTACTTAAATTAACAGTTTATGTTTTATATATGTTCAGGCATTTTTTTACAATACACTTCAATGTAGTTTGATCCTGTTCTTGATTTTTTATTTGAAATTCAAACCAAATTTTTGAGTTGAAGAAAAAGTAAATAAAAACATTCAGAGAAAATTTGGTTTTGCTCATTTTTTATTTTCTATTGTTTTTTATTATTATAAAATATTACAAAACTTATAAAAGTAATATAACATTATTAGATTGACCACTTAAAATATAACATAAATTTATTCTGAAAACATAAAATATTTAATTTTAAAAATTCAAAGTATGAAAATAATTTAGAGTTTGGTTATGTTATTGGTTGAACATGGTGGATTGAGGTTTTAAAAATGAACACATATAATTTAGGTTATCCACATCATTATATGTAGTTAAGAATAACTTCTGCTGAATTAATTCATGCACTTTGAATTTATGTTACTGTATAAGTAGTTCAGTCAAAAAAATCAAAATAATGGCAAAAAATTATGAAAATGGTTTATGATAAGAATTTAAAAGGAATACATTCCATAAAAGTAAGTTATGATAGAGTGAGGAAACTAATAAGCTAGCTAAGACATGTGCTTTGATACAACAGAAGTTGAAACAGTCAACTAAAAAAGTCTATAGCAATCTACACCAACTTTAAAGTCTAAATCTAAACCAACACTTACACTTACTTACTGATATGATAGGCTAAACATTGATGCAATATCTTTGTCAAATTGCTTATATCATGGATATATCATATTTAAGTTCTGCAATTGGCTGGTTCAGAAAACACCTTTTAAGTATCTTATTAATTATTTATTTTAAACAATTTAATGGCTTCATAAATATTTTCCCTCTATTTTTTTTTTTGTGGGCCACAGAGATTGTTATGAAAACTTTCAGCTGTGACAAGACTATATCTACCATAATCAAACACCTCCTGCAGTCCAGATCAGTGGTTTATGCCCAAAAGACTACACATCATTTTCTCACTTTCTCTTATTCAATAGGAACCACCCTATGCATTCTGATATTTATATATATTTGATGAACGTTAAAATTCCTCACCACTATGATAATGTTATTATTTGTTATGGGCAAACGTTGATTTGACACATCCAAATGGATAGTGCTTGTATATGTTCATATTTCTTTAGTTATTTTTTTTTTAATCTAGAGAATGAATGAGTTGAGGACAATCCTTCTACAGAACTAATTATATACATATAGTTTTTTTTTTTTTTAGTTTAAGCCTCTAACAAAAAATAAATATCAGCACAAATTATGTTAGGAGTTAGGTCTAATAAAAACTAATTTCAAAATAACTTGGGAGGAAAATCTAACACATTCCTTTGAATCAGCGAACCATCGTGTGATCCATGCTTGGTATTAAGATATTTGACATGTGAACTTTATCTTCTCAATTTTACTGGAACCAAGTTGAAATATTGTTTTGTTTGAGAGGGCTATCGTTTTTCTTGAATATCCTTTTTGCAGATAATTGGGTTTCAAGTGTTTGTAATCCTTATGGACTTTTTAGATGATGTTTGTGGAAAAGAAAAAAAATTAGATATGTAACTTAACTATTGTACACAAGTTAATTTATATAAGAAATTTGACGAAATGTCAAATTTAAAATTTTAAGATAATGAATATTACTCATAATATTATTTACCTATGATATGGATTGTTGAGTTTTTTAAATAGATATATTGAAAAACATCATTACATAACTGAAGAGATTTAGATTTCATGAGTTATCATATAAGAGACTTTACATTATCTTAAATTTAAAAAATTAAAGTAATAATTTTTGGATTTTTCTTCTTATCTAGATGAAACTTCTAATTCTACACTTAAATTCCTCATATTTTAATTATTTAAGTTTCTTATATAAAAATGATTAATAAGATAATAGTCAATATACTAAGTTTATTTTTTAAAATTTTCAATAGAATATGTAAATATAGTTTTTTAAGTTTTAATAAATAAATAATAACTTGCATTAGATGAATTAACATGAATGCTATTTTTTTATATGTTAAATTATTTAATTGTAGCTTAATTTATAGATATTTATTATTTAAATTACAATCTTATTATGTGTTTACATATTTCAAATAATGTAATAGAAAACTGTAATATTTTAAAGCATATATTTTCATTTAATTATAACAAATTAATTCTAATATTTTATGCATAATATAAACAAAAAAAAAATATAAATATTCTGATGAATCAACCCATGTCGTCTTGGCTGTACACGAAGAAATAGACTAAGACAAATAAAAATTATCATCTCTCATCAAATTAATGACAGATTACTGAGGTATATATATGTTATCGTAAAATTAAATAGTCTCACATTATTAAGATCCCAATTACAGTTTTAAACGATAAATAATGCCCAAGCTAAAACTAATTCTGACTTTTAAGTCTGTATTATTTTAATTAAAACTTATAACTTGATGTATAATATATAGTCTGTTTTCACATACATCTACTTCTGGACTGTTGAGCTATCGTTGTCTGTGGCTTCATCTGATCGATCATGTTACATTATGTCACCATTTCAATGACTTGTTTGAGCCAAGTAGATTTATCATACCTTTCTCCTAAATTATATTTTACACAACTTATTTCTAATACGAAAAAAAAAAAAACTTATTGGAAATCCTAAATATTGAAATGGGAAATTAGTTAAACAAAAAAGTAGTGTATATAATTGCAAGGAAGAATAAAAAATCACATGATTAAGCATATTGAAAACAAAATGGAGTTTGCTTTATAGTTTTTGAAAAAAAGAAAGATATGAAAAGGAGGAACGTGATGGAGCACAGAAAGTCAAAAGGCGAAATTTGTGGAGCAAAACATGCACATGATTGAGGTTTTTTTTGTCTGCTGCTTCTGTTACGTAACAGAGAACATGCGATTTCCCAGTGGGCCCACTTCTGTTCCTTCTCTATTCCATTAGCCCAATATCTGAAAGGTGCAAACTGGGCCCAAGATGGTATATTCAGCCCAATAACTATTTCATATAAGCATATTCTAATAAATTTTGCGTATAAAATCGTGGTTTTAAATTTAAAATTCAAGGTCAGATTCATTCTAGACGTTTTAAATAAATTAAGCTTGTTGTTTTGCTTAACCAGTTATTTATTACTTTTTATTTGTGAACTGGTTTTTAACTTGTTATCAATCACTGTTTTGGTGAACTATTTTTGCTATTTTGCTAAGTGATTAAAACAAACCGAGTTAGACTACTCGAGTTGGAGTGGCGAAATACAAAAATAACATTAATAAAGATTCTCTTTTTATTATTTTAAAAATTTAAATATTAAATAATAATTGCTTTATAAATTCATATAATAGTTTAACATGTAAGTTTGTTGGTAAGAAAATTTCGGTTTATTTAAAATAAACACATGTTGTAGTTGTTGGAATACAAGTTTCCTTAGTTTAGAAGATTTTTATTTTTTTTACAGTAATAATAACACGACTAAAAAAAATGTACAAATTACAGTATAATATATGCATTTGTAAAAGAATTATAAACTTTACCTTGTCAACAAGGAATTTCAACTAAAAAAATACTATTTGAAGTGAAAAGTTATGTTTTACTTTGTTATTTTAAATAATATAAACATCATTAGATAGTTGTTATTTTATTTATCTCACTAATTTTATTCTTTTGCAATTTTTGTGTAAAATCAAACATTTTAAATATTTAAGTTTCGTATTATAATTTCAAAATACTATAAAAAATAAAATAAAAAATAATTTATGTTTTTGTGTCTTATTATAGATGAGAATAACTGCAAAGGTATTCCTGTTCCTTTATAAACTGAAACTAAAAAAAAAAAAAAAAACATCAGTTCGTTTTTATGAACAGTTTAATTTTGGTACATATATCTTTGAAATTAAAAACAGCTTTTTAACTATCCTAGTCACCCTTAGATCTTGTGGACAACTCCGATCTTGCCACGTTTCTCTCAAAAAATTTTATTTTTTTATTCACTCTGTCACTTCACAGATGCGGATCCACTGCAGACAGAAGAGAAGTACAGGGTATGCAGTTAAATCTCTCACCGTCTATTTTTCATTTAATTTTTCTCAATATATGTTATATTTAAATTGAACGACTCTGAGTGCAAATAATTTACGACACAACATTTCAGCGATTCACCTAATGGATTTTCGTTGCGCCTGGAGATTCAAAACTTGCAGCGTAGATTTTGGAGTTTCGCCATACGATTGCACGTGAGTATGTTTTCAACACCGTAGTCTGATTTGAATGATCCAATTGATTTTGAATCGACCCTTCACGGTTTTTCGACCTTCTCTCAATTAATTTTTGTAAAATTCTGATCTTTTCCACCCTTTCTACCAACCCTTCTTGCAGCATGTTGAAGCGTGGATACAAACCAAAGCCATGGAGTGGCGCTCACAATTGCCGGGTCTCTGCTTTTCTCATGTTTCTTACGTTGATGCTAGTGTTAGTGGTTTTCATTTTAGTATTTCGTAGTGATAGTGATGGTGCTAATACTAGTTTAGCTTATGAACATCCTAAGCAAAAATGGAATAGCTTTGACTCGTTGGTGCATTTGCATCCCACAAAAGAGTTCCGGAATGGAACTGATTTGATATGGCAAGTGCCGGAATCACCTAAAGGTGTTCTTTTTCTGGCTCATGGATGCAATGGCAGGGCCGTTAACTTTTGGGATAAGTCCCCTGAATGCCCTGATTGCATTGGTTTACCTGAAGAAAGATTGCTTGTACTCCATGGTCTTGCTGAAGGTTTTGCTGTTATTACTATTTCAAGTGCTCAGAGATGTTGGACTTTTGGTAAAGAGGTGGCGGTTGTTAAAGACATTATAGAATGGTGGATTGGTAGGAGGAAGCTTGAGAAGCTTCCTCTTGTGGCTTTGGGTGCTTCTTCTGGAGGGTATTTTGTGTCGGTGCTTGCCACCGCTATGAAGTTTAGTAGTATCGTGCTCATGATTGCGGAGGGGTTGTTTGAGCAAATTGATCTTAATAGGGACTATCCACCTACCCTTTTTGTTCACATGCCCAAAGATCCTTACAGGCAGCAGAAAATAGATGAGTATGTGGAGGTTCTAAAGGATAAAGGGATTGATGTTGGTGTTGTTGAATGTATGGAATTCCCCCTGTCATCCAATACTTTAGCTGATAGAATTCCCGGGCTTGATCTGGCTCTTTCTAGAAAGCTATTCGAGTTATTTCAGGAAAAGGGTTTTATTGATCAAAATGGTTTTATGAAGAAAGATGGGCGTAAAATCAAATGGAAGAAGGCTCTTGAGGAGAAGAAAACTCTTCTGCTGGATAATAATCTGGTCTCTCATATCCAAGAGGAGCTAAACCTTGCATTTGCTTACCATGAGATGACTAGCTTGCATTCTGACCAAATTTTTAAATGGTTTGAATCTCACATGAGCTGATCAAAACTTTCCTGCATTAACGGACCTATCCTTCCTCTCAATCTTTCTGAAATTCAATCAGAGATCCTTTAACTTCATGTAAAAACTGCTACAGTGGTTTCTTATCAGATACCAAGTCTCAAGGGCTGAAATTTCTTAATTGGGTGTAACTGTGAGAATTTATCATGTAAAAGGTATGAAATCTGAACCTTTGCACCAATACCCTTTGTGCTTTAGCAAGCTGTATGCTAAAATGTTATCCTAGATTTGGTTAAAATTGAAATATTTCCACCATTTGTCTTGAGATTTGATGCACTAATTCTGGGTTAATCTTTGAAATTTGAATACTCTAGTGGAGTTGCGTTTTAAATTACCCTTTTGTAATGTGGCTGTCAAATTATGAGCCTGACCCTGCAAGCTTGACTGCTAGACTAATTTGTCCTATGATCAAAACCCAAGTTGACAATATACCTGGTGAAAAATGTGGAAATATTTGTACGATAAACTTTTAATGTGAAGGGCTAACATAATGTGAAAGGAAATTAATTTAATTGAAACAAATTTTGCAGGAAGACTTATAATTTTTTCCAATGATGTGGGGTGGAAAGGAGAAAAATTATACGAGATGGAAAACAATGACATTGCTTGGAATTTGGATGGGATCAGGGAGACTCCTTTCACTCCTCTCTATTCCCTCCCTTTTTACACGTCCCCCAAAACTTATCTAATTAATATAATTTTTTAGATAGAATTAAAAAAGAACTCAGAAAAGGATACATGATTTTTTATGTTCCTATACCATCAACACAAGTAAATATATATAAAAGCAATTGTCCATTCTAGTTACGAAGTACTCTAAAGTAGTAGAGTTCTTTTAAGATCTCAGTTATTATCTTTATCAATATTTGGTAAGTTGCAGATGCGATTTAGGGTTTTGCTAGTGTTTTGTGCTTTAAAAACATAATGATCTTTTTACATTACATGGGGAAGAGACTACCCTCCTTTCATAGTTTTTACCTACCAATGTAATTGTTGTGGACCATTTCCACAGCCTTGTACACTTCCCGTTGAGGCAGTTAAAAGGCATTAATTAGAGCCCACATGGTGCCTTAATCCTTCCTCTGCCACTATAACTCATCATTCCCAATTCACATAGGAGCACCATTGCTAGCATCTTGGACCATCTGCTATCTTTGTTTTTATATTTATTGGCAACAAAACCGTTCCCTTGCATTTCACTAGGAAACAATTCTAGACAAATTCATACTTTATATTGTGGACCTTGCTCATGTTTGTAAGACTCCCCAAATTGTTCTTATAACTTGAATGCTATTCATGTTGCATGAAGAATCAACTTTTCCAGTCTAGGCCTAGTTCTAGAATAAACTTTATGGATAATCAATTTCTTTTATTGGTGCACCTTCATTGATGAGAAGGTGATGCACCCCTTTAGTGGTGAAAGTTCCGTGCAGTAACTAAAACAATAGTCATTTGCTATTTGATGAATAATGTCGCAGTTCTGATTTTGTCTACCGTTTTAGCCGAGTTGACGAGATTGTTACATAATGAAAATAATCTAACTTAATAAGAACTTAACATTTTATCATATATAGTGAAAAGAAGTAACACTATATTAATTTTATTGCAAAATAAGAAACCTTAAAAGCTAACATGAACTTGAAAAGTTAAACGATATCCATCTTACACATGACAAGAACCTAAATAACACACTCTTAGAAGTCTTGGATATTATATTCTTAACAAAATAAACTGACACACAAGGCAAATTAACTATATCATGCTCGAGGCTCCATTCGCCCCTCATTGGCCATCCTGAAGAGATTGGCTTGTGCTGCTGCATCTTTATTTGAGCGAAGAGATGCTACAAAATTGTCTTTGACTTGCTGGGTTGTATAAGGGAACCTGTTGTTCACCAAGGAGTTGAGAAAGGAAGCTGTCCCTTCTCTGTAGAGTGCTCCTAGCCCATCAGTTCTAGTGTTGGAAAGTGCTTGTGGCAAGCTGAGACTGGCACCAAAACCTGGTGCGTTAGAGACACCAAATACATGGCCTAAGGTTCCCCACCAGCCTAGCAATCCCCAGATGAGTCCTGGGTGAGTACTCCAGTAGCTGCAATTTAGAGGACAATTCATTGGTTAGTTAACAGTGTCTGCATGTCATATGATAGTTTACAGTGCAATGTAATGAAGGAACTTACTTGCATGTACCAGTGAAAGGAGTTGGGGAAGGAAGGAAAGGGGGTGTGGAGGGGATAGTGGGGGTGCCTGGGTCAATTGGGGTTGTAGGTGGGCTCACAGTGATTGGGGGGCTACCACCATAAGTTGGTGGTGAGTTGTAGTACCCACCACCTCCTGAGGGAGGATTTGATGGTGTTGAAGGGGTTGATGGGGTCGTTGGGATTGAGGGTGTTGGAGTAGAGGGCTCTTGTGGTGGAGTTCCACAATTGCTACCATCAGGTGGCGATGGGGTTGGATTGTAACTTCCACCACCCGAGGGTGGTGATGGAGTTGGATCATAGCTTCCACCACTTCCACCACCTGGGGGAGTTGATGGGGTTGGGTCATAACTTCCACCACTTCCACCACCTGGGGGAGTTGATGGGGTTGGATTGTAATATCCACCACCTGAGGGTGGTGCTGGGGTTGGGTCATAGCTTCCACCACTTCCACCACCAGGGGGAGTTGATGGAGTTGGATTATAACTTCCATAACCATCTGAGGGTGGTGATGGGGTCGGGTCATAGCTTCCGCCACTTCCACCACCAGGGGGAGTTGATGGAGTTGGATTGTAACTTCCACCACTAGGGGGAGTTGATGGGGTCGGTTCATAGCTTCCACCACCTGGGGGAGTTGATGGGGTTGGATTGTAACTTCCACCACCACTTGAGGGTGGTGATGGAGTTGGATCAGAGCTTCCACCACCTGGGGGAGTGCATGGGGTTGGACTGGAACTTCCTCCACCTCCATGTGATGGGGATCCGTGATGTGATGGGGATCCATGATGTGATGGACTTCCATGATGATGAGAGGGTGTTCCATGATGAGAATGTGGTGTGCTTCCCTGACCACTTCCTCCAGAGCCATGAGATGGAGAGCAGTATGAACCTTCAAGAAGTAAAAGCAACGTATACTATTAGATTGGAAAGTTCAATGTCAAAATAGCATCTTTATGAGCTTTTGATCATTCGTACTTCAAATTTGAATGTAAATAGCATACTGTAGCTATCAAGTTGAAGAGCCCGTTAGTGATATCTTCACATATTTTGCATAAATAATGAAACAAAAGGTATAGTTCGGTTAGAGAATTACACAGAGAATTTGATAAATCTGTGGGAGGACCTCCTGCATGTGGACCTGAAGAGTGGCTGTTCTTCTGGTCCTCAATGGGGGCAGTGGAACACGTCACAGGAATGACAAGGTTCTGGGAGAGCACTCCAACTAGCAATGTGAAAATAGTGATAAAAGTAGGACTGTGTTTTTTCCTCTCCATTATCACTGACTGCTTAGAACACTCTGAGAAAGAAGAGAAGGGAAGGTTTGAGTTTGGAGAGGGGAGTGGAGGGGCAATGCTATATAAAATGGTTCACAGAGTGGAGTAAATATTAGCAGGTGGAGGAGTATGAGGGTTAGTTGATGTTTTGCAGGTGCATTTACTCCATATTTACTACTACTTCATGCAATAATGCCTGAATTTTCTAAAATAGCTTTAAACGCTGGACGTGAATTCAGTTCAACACGTACCCTTATGATGTGCACTATCTCTTAACTACAGCGTTGTTTCTTGTCGATCATGAGCTTGAGCTGGATTGCACTGAAATTACTCATTAGCTTGGTGTGTGTATTTGGCATATAATGCTACAAATTACATCCATGCTGTGCTTACTGTGCTTACTGAAGGGAGTTTATATTCTGAAAGCTTAGTAAGTGTTATATCTTTTCTTAATCTTTCAATAAATCAAACACTTGATAGAGAAATGTCCAGCACCCCATGCATTTATTGGGGCTGATGGATACATGCTCCAAAAATGATTTTTCAATGTTATGCCCATGAAAGATTTTAGGTGTTTATAATAATACTCTCAAAATTTTCTGGGGTTGATCTACATAACATGTTGTCATTTGTATAATTAAGATGTACACAAATATAAAGTCATATGTATAAGATGCATTGTATACTCCCATGTATTCATAGATAATGAAACCATGCTTGGTGTAACTTACCAATTTCCCTCACTTTCTTTTCTTCCTCCTTCTTTATGTCTTATTTCTTGGATTTTACCTCTATAAGAGATGTATAAAGTAAGAAAACAAAGATACATTTATTGTTTATTTTTACTTACATTTTTTTTTTGTTTTTTCACTTTACATGGCTACCTACCTTTAGAGGAGTAGTTTGTTGGATGCATATTTGACTAAGTATTAACGGTGATCACTGTTCACTACTCTGTCTCCATGTCAGCCACATAAATTGTCATCAATATCAGTATACTGATATTTATTAAAACTTATCTTATTATCATTTTGCACACCCACAAAAAATTCCCATTGAACTAAGAAAGTTGAAGATTTAAAAGGGATAAAAAAAATCCAGATGTGTAAAACTACAAGTGAGTCATTTCGAACTAAATGAGAATGGCAGAGAGTAGGTGAGTTTACTATAGTATGTGGGGAGAGTAGTGAATACGCGTGCCTTTTCCCTTCTCTTTTGCCGGTAAGGTTACAAGCTGTCCTCACATTTTCATAAAAGTATTTTTAATCAAACATCGCTTTTGATTTCCACATTACATATTTGTATACGAATACTCTCTTTGCTAATCGAGTCATATCTTATGATGTTGTGACAAAGTTGTTATCGTAAAACATTCCATTTTCTTGGTATTTTGTTGGAGTGCAAATACGTGTACACAACTATTGTGTGTTATAAGTACCTGAAATAACAATGACAATATGTTATGTAAGGTTTGTGTGTAAGTGTATACATTTGCAAACATTCATTGGAAGCTGTCAACCGTTAAAAAGATAAGTACTTGCTTCTTCCAGACACTGAAAGAAAATTTCAATACTTTCTCTATTGGAAATAACAGGGAATGAGTTGACTCAAATAGTTGTTGATAATATAAACATAAATGTGTAGCATATAAATCCTATGTAGGCAAAGATACAAAGGACAAAGGTGTTGTTTATTGTGAGGAAGTAAAAGGGTTATCGAAGTTGGAACTGGAAAGTCTGTCATCAATAGGGTTGTTAAGTTTTCATGGTCTGTCACTGTTTTGGGAAAGGTGGTTCGGTACCTTTTTGAGATCATTTATTACCATGGTAGAACTAGGCTTGTCTTTTTATGGGGAGAAGCTTGTTTTTTTACTTTTAAGTTATTTTTTCTACTTTTTTCTTTTTTGAATTTCATCCTTGTTTATTTTTATGCGATTCATCTTCATCTGATTGCAACTTGAAAAAATGGAATAAGTAAAAATAATTCTACCTAGCCATTTTTACGGGTTAGAAAAGCGATGGAGTGAAGTCTAACTCACATTATCCTCCCTAGACGATGTTGCAACATTTTCCTTTTTTCTTTTCAAAGTGTTCATGTCTTGAAATCATAAAATTTAGATTCTTTGACTCTGGAAAGAGTACCTTTTTTTTGCTTGAATTAAACATTCATGAAACATAAACCTTTGTATACGAATTTAGTATAGTAGGGTTGTACATAGTTTGGTTTTTCGAAAAATTCAATCTAACCACTTCACCATAAATGATTTAGTTGAAAGTGAAAACTTGTTAATAGAAAAATTATTTATTTTCATTTTTTTTCTCAAATTACTCAATATTTTATGATTTAGCTTAGTTTAGTTTGTTGGTTATGTACAGAATTTAAAAAAAAAAAGAATCATAGCATTTTACAAAATGCTTTTTGCTTGAACCAAACTTATTTTGCACAAAGGATTCCACTTTTTTTTTCCTCAAACGATTCAATTTATTATAGTTCAATTTAATTTTAAAATAATTTTATTTTTTTCTCTCACCCTATATAGGAGAGAATGTTCTGTTTCGTTTGATAACAATGAGGAGATGATCTTATTTTTTACTAAAGGATACGTAAGTTTGAATTTGAAAGAGACAACTTTAAAATTTTATTCATTCTTATTTTGCCAGGTTTTATGAAGTTTTGGAAAAACCCCTTCGATCACCTCAACACCATTTTGTATAATTTTAATTAACATATACCTTTTAAATAAATTATGATTTAATTCAAACAATATGAAATAATAAATAAAAATTAATAATATTTTAAATAAATATAAAATTTTAAATTGTATAATCATTATTTAAATGGTTTATATTGAAAATGTTTAATTTATATATCTATATACCCATTCATATACATTCAAACGTAAATATAAAAGAATTATATATTGGCGAATATAGTAATATTCATATTGGATCAAAATAATTCTGTCAAAATTAAGATGAATTTGGTTTGGATAATAAATTAGGTTTATGAGATTTCACGATCTTCAGTGATTTGGACGAATTGACACATTATATATTCATGTAGCTGTTTGAAAAATATTATTCATTTCCAATTCATATTTATATATAGCCAATATTCATTTCTATAATACTTTTATTTTATAAATAGGCAGATATTCATATAGAAATTCATTATGTACATTTTAATCAAATGAGAGTACTATTTTATGCACTATTTATAAAAAAAACCGTAACAAATAACATATTTAACTGAATTTAAATCCAACATAATAATTTTGTTGTCGTGTAATTGTATTGTGAAAGTATTATATATAATTTGTTAAAAGATAATATTGGTGATACGTGTTGTGACGAGGAACAGGTGGGTTTGAGGGCATTGAATGTAAGTTTAAGGTGTCTGAGTGCATCACATGCTAACAAAGTCCTCGACTTAAACGCTGTTGCTTTCTTCAAAGTCCACCGTCTCCATCCATTGGTAATATGTTCGGTGCTTATCAGAAAGATGTTGTCATAGAATCCACTGCATTGAATGGGAGCCCGCACAACCAAGCTTCCATCACTAAGCCAGTTTTGCTTTTGCTTCCATTTTAACTACTCTAGTGAAACCACAATAGAGGTAATAATTCTTTCAAAATATTGTGGTTTATTACTGTGTTTACAAAACTTCAAACCAAATATATGATAAACACAAATCATATCATTATTATTTCTAAAAAACTGAATATTAATTTAAATTCTAAATCTTAAATATTAATTTAAATGTCGAGGATAGTTTGAAAGTATTTACAAATCTAAGTTTTTGACACAATTTAAAGATAACCTACAAACCTATTATTCGAAGTTGGTCTGAAAAGTTAGTCTAAACTTAAAGTTTTTAGTACAACCATCCACATACCTATTTTTAGAAGTTGGTTTGAAAAGTCGGTCTAAATCCAAGTTCTAAGTACAACCTAAAGGATGACGTCGTAACCTTGAAACAGGTGTTAACTACAACAATTAATAAAAAAATTCAACTAATGAAGTTAATAATAATGGACCTTAAGGAATTGTGACTGAAGCCCATAACCATCACTATAAATAGAGAGATATTTCTTATCTTTATCTTTACTTCTACGTACTGACTTGATAAGTACACTCCTTTTATAAGTACACTTCCCTTTTTCAGTAGCAGTAACAGGTCGAGATCGAATACAAGACAGCAAGTCAAGACCGAATACAAGACAGTAGGTGGAGACCGAATACAAGACTACAGACCCAAAATCAAGTATAAAGAAATAAGAAATCAAGTATCCCACAAGACTACATACCCAAAATCAAGTATAAAGAAATAAGAAATCAAGTATCCGCTCAATCCGAGTTCTAAGAGAAAAACCTCGAAACCACTCACTCATCTCATTCAAATATTCCGACCAAAAACAAAAGTTAATCTTAAACAATAGTTTCTAAGACACTAAACATAAAAAAAATATAGGAGATTTATTTAAGTCAAACAATAATTATCTCTTAAACATCAAATCAAAAGGTGTAAGCAATTTGTTAATCTCGGATTGATGGAATCTAACAAAAGAGTCAAAATTTGGTGACATTGAGCAAATGCAAATCTTGCTATAAATGTAAACACAATATTTCTTGTAAAGGAACAACTGTTTACAATTCATTCACAGCTTCATTTTACACATGTAATGATGAACCTTCTCTGCTAAACATTCCCCAGCAAGCAATTAAATTCGCAAAATCCAGCTTTCTAACGTGAGAAAATGATGTTGATTTAATTTAAACCACCTCCAAAAACTTTGTTTAAAAGGATTAATTGCCTAGGCGGTTCCAAACAACATTATCTCCAGCATGATCAGCCTACCTTTCTAATTACTTTAAAAGGATATTGTAAAGTAGAGATTCAAAGACGGTGATTCTGCACAGACATAATTCGGTATTTACATTGCTGCAATGATGAGCAATTTTCATGACTAAAACACGATCCACATAAAATAACGAGACTTCGCCAGATTTTTAGGGATTCTTGGTTAACTACAAAGCTTCTACCGTTGACCATGATGAGAAAACTACTCCTATTTTGCATCATGAATTTCTCAGGTATGTAATGATGATTACGTGTCATTCTTTTGGGACAAACAATGAATCTATCACTAGTTCAAGGATCCTACTTTGTATTCCTTCTCACAAGCTCTGGTGCTATAGTTGCTCTTTTTTCTCTGTTTATTTG
>Ga0099824_1002422_pt1 | contig 27247 bp, 12 predicted proteins | sample SiratrowhiteBW_FD_76837 | JGI IMG/M metagenome (GOLD analysis project Ga0099824, IMG submission 76837) | Root nodule microbial communities of legume samples collected from California, USA - Siratro white BW | ecosystem: Host-associated > Plants > Roots > Nodule | place: USA: California...
AAAAAAAAAAAAAAAAAAAAAAAAAAAAAAAAAAAAAAAAAAAAAAAAAAAAAAAAAAAAAAAAAATAAAAAAAAAAAAAAAAAAAAAAAAAAAAAAAAAAAAAAAAAAAAAAAAAAAAAAAACCACCATTGTAATATCAGACTGACAATAGTTTTTAGCAACTAATTACCTAGTGCAGTATTAGCAGGAGCTAGCTAGAATCTGATAAACTTGCTTTTAGGATTCTGCCATTTTCGCCACTTCCATCACTTACACTCTTCATTTAATTTCATCAACCATCTTCCTCCATCAATCTTCCATTACCTTTACAATTCCAATACACTCTCATGTATCAGCTAATATATATGCTTAGAAATTTCTCACTTTCTCTTCTCATACACCTCTTAATTTCTTCTGCTTCATAATTATTGCAAAGGGTTCTCGCCAATTAATGATGATAACAACAGAAATGCTAAAATTTACGAAACCCTTCTCGTACATTGGCACCAACTGTGGTTTCCTTAGAAAGCATTTTATATGCTTTTTGAAGGAAAATTGTAGTGATCTCCATAAAGTTTTTTCTTTTTCCAATTGAATTTGCACTCCCTTGAGTTTCGAGTTCTTTAAAATTATAGTATTTCTCTTCCTTTATATGGCTTGAATACAAAATTTCTTTAGGAGTAGATGTTTATAAAATTGAGTAAAGTTTTGTAAATTCAGTAAGAGCAATCATCTTCTTTAGGACTTGGTCCATCTATACGTTTTCATCTTCATCTCCTCCTGCATAGCTACTCTCCAACGTTCAATTTCAGTCGATTCAATATACCTTCTAGACTCCAATGTAGCTACAATTTATATACCACGAATTTCTTTCACTTCATTCTTTCTATTTTACCCTCTGCCACCCGAAAATCATGATTTTAACCTCTCAATCATCTTTACAACTTTTCTCACAAATTATTTCCTCTAGACAGCTCTTTGCTTCAGCCTCAGAATTAGATAATTATTAACGTTCTAATTAAACTATATAATAATAATAATAACAAGATATGTTAAATCTATATATTTTTTATTGGTACCTGAGATTCAAACTAGTAAGTTTGAGCTGTAATAAATGGTTCTTTTCAAACTCGATTCAATTTCAAGATGAACCGGTTTTCATTTGATTAAGTCGAACCAAATCATGTTGTACTGACTTATTTCCAAACACCACAACATGATTTGGAGCCGGCTGTTTTTCAAATCCAGGCTTGAAGACTGAATTGAAGATGAAGCATAATTTTTCATTGCTGATGCCTTTATATCCGTAGTTGAATGCTGCTAAAGCTTGTCCACAATGTTTGACCTTGTTATGGCTCATTAAGACTGAATACTTTTTAGATTATGATTGAATGGGTGGTAGAGAGTAAAATCAAGAGAAATTAAGTGAAACAAAACTTTCATGGTTTCATTCCCCCATTAGTGAATGTAGAAATGAAACATTAGAATGGATCGTGATTCATTTTAATCCATTACTCAAAGGAATATATTTGTGTAGGGGTTAAGCGATTGATTAAAGTAGAATTAATAAAAATAAATAACCAGTTAATGGAAACATCAAACCAAACCTAAAGTATCCTTAATTTTCTTCATTCCAAATTTGAGACACATTTTACGTAACATACACTTAAAATTATAAAATGGTAATTCATTATTATAAACTTTACTTCAATCATTAACTTCCTAGAAAACAATTAAAAAAATATAACTCATTTAGTCTCTTTTCCAAAAATGGAATGAAATATTTATTCCGTTTTTATACAAAATATCCAAATAATTTTTTGTTCCATCATATTCCAATTCATTTTATCCCATGATAGTCCAATTCATTTAGTTATCTACCATCAATCAAACATATTAGTGCATTCTCCACCACAAAATAAATTATAATTGGAGAACAGGAACAGGGAATTCATGATGCGAAACAGTTAATTGATTGCTAACTAAATAGATCCCAAAGACAGGCTAAACACTATCAGTGCCGCCACGTAGAGTTTAAAATTACGGGCAAAATGCAAAAACTGTACAAAGAAGTTTCAGTGTTGAAATTGAACATTACGTGGGCAACAGTTAGCATGAGGTCTTAGAACGACAAGATTTCATCTGCAGCCACCATATGTACAGGTATCCTAGAGTTTTGACCAGCATTTGACCCCATTCTTGCATCCAGTATTTCCAGTTGGGAGTTGACCCATTGCGGAGTGTACCTGCCTTCGATCCATAGAGCTTCCCCTGTATCTTTATGTTTGAAATCAGGGGCTTTTGGGTTCCTCTGCAAATTTTCCAAAAATATTTGAAGATATAAGGAATGGAAAATTCACAAGGGCTTTAAAAAGAACATGGAGGATGCAACTTGAGGGCAAAAATCTCATTCATTGCTATACAAAATGGCAGAGGCGGCAATAACATTGAATGAATATGAAGTAAACATCACATTATTTTATTTAAATAATAATCTAATTATTGCCTCAACAGAGATCAATCAAGATCCATAAACATAAATAGTTGACGGAAAATAATGCAAGCTGCATGCATTGTGTTCGGATTTCGGGTTTAGGGTTTAGCACAACACAAGAAAGATAGCATAACAACCGAGTATGCAACTTTTCTAAATTCACAAGTTGAATCAACAATTCACCTTTGTCGTCCTATTGTCCCACCACTCCCCTGGGTTGGCAAAGAACGCCTGCCATAATTCCACCACAGAACCAGAACCACTGCTTACTTTCCTACCTGAAACAACAACAAAATTATTTAGCAAAAACACACAAAACCGAGCCAAGATGACATGACATGACATTCCACAGAACACTTGCCACTGCCATCAGACTCTAGATCCGGCGACGACATCTTTGAGAGATTTCTCTCAACAAAGTTCAGCTGTTGAGCAACAACCTGGCCACATCCAAAATGAACAAAATCAAGTCATAACTGCTTCTTCTTAAGAAGTGCCACAATTTACATTTACTAATAAGTTATTTTGACTAGTTCACAAAGACCATAATAAGCTTATTTTCAATCTTATCTTCACTGGTTTATTTCAAATCTCTTTCTACCTCAAATATCTCAACACGTTCCCTTACATCACTTTCTATTTATCAGCTAGTCCATTCACTAAAGTTAGTTAACATTTTCAATTCCATGAGCACGTCCTAGCTTATAACGTACAACTTCTAAACTCACAAGTTTTAACAAGCTTATATGATTTCAATTAGCTTACCAAACACACATTTTTAAGATTGGATTACTCATAATCCTAAGTATACAAAATTACATTTTAGTCCTTGTACTTTTTCTTTACTAAAACTCATCCTATGCTAAGCATCAATATGAACAATGACATCTCGGCAAGGGTGAATTATGTTTAAAAACTATCTATTTTAGTACTTCAAAGCACAGTGTTTATACATTTAGCCTTTATATATCATCTAGTTATTGATACTTCATCCCCTACTGTCTAAACTCCTAAGGAGTAACCAAATTAAAAATACTATGTATTTTGGATTAAAAGAGATAAATTTTAAACAAGCATTTCTCTAACTTTTACTTAAACCCTAGACTCAATCAATTGGGGTTAAGAAAAACCTTGTAGTAGGTGTTGGTTCTGCCTTCCTCGCTTTCGACAGTGTCGGTTATGAGGCGACCGGAAACGTGAATTTGGTGACCTTTCTGGAGATGCTGAGAAGCGACAAGAGCGAGATCGTCCCAGAAAGTGAGGTTTATCAAACAAGTTTGAGTGGTGCTTTTCTTGACGGAGAGGCAGGTCCAGGCGACGACCTTGCCAGAGGGAAGGTGCTTGATTTCGACGGGTACGGCGACGATGCCGATGAGGTTGACGGAGTTGCAGAGCTCCTTCTGCCACGGAATCTCGGAGGGCTTAGGGTACGGCGTGGTTGTCATGGAGCACTTTAAGCTTCCCAACCCTTTCGAGCGGCGCGTTCTCCATGAGGGAGAAGAAGCCACTGTGAAATAGGGTTTCGAAACGAGCGTTTTGGGGAAGACGAGCACGTTTCTCGAGGTGGTGGACGATGATAGTGCCTGCTCTAACGCCATGTCTGTCTCTCTGTGTGCTCGCTCACTCTCCACGCGCGGATAGATAAGGGAAGTGGAAATTTGTAATCAGTTTCCCACATAAAGGATTGGGCTTCGGCCCATTTTAAAAACTTAGAAGGTTATAGTCCATATATCACAATATTTGTATTGAATTTAATAAAAGTTTGTTTTTCATATTAATAAGTTTGTAAACATTATCATTACACAAAAATTAATTACTAAAAAGTTTAATACCTAAAAACATTATATATTAAAAATTATTAATTTACATGATTTTATTTTTTTAAATATATATTTTACAAATATATAATATTTTATCCCTGGATTTCTATACTTCATTGTTATGTCAAGTATTTTGAATAAATTTTAATCTAAATATATTAAAATTTATTAAAAATATACTCAAATATTGATATTGATATTAAAGTGCTTACTAAGTAATTGGGTTCAGATAAAAAGGGGAAAGAAATAATATTGTTTACTATAGATGTTTGAATCAAAACATTGATCACATGAAAATTTCAATAATACTAAATAAAAATCGCATTTACTCTAATTTTGAAATTAACATCTGTATTATCTATATTTTAAATAAAATAATATTTAAATTTCTTTTTTTTTTAAATAGATATACAATTTCCTTATGCTTTTAATAAATATTTTTTTAGAAATATTACCTTTCTTATCGTATTCAATTCATTTGATTTTTATTTATAAAATTTATTTATTTTTTATATTTCAAAACTTTAATTTTTTAAATTTTTATTCAAATTTTAGTTAGTATGATATTTTTAAATAATATAATAAAGATATATATCATTTATTACAAGCATAATAAATGTGACATTGGAAAGGTGAAAATATCATTTAATATATTTTTTTATGACTAATCATAATTTTTCGTATTACATAATAAAAAGAAATAAATGTAATATTGTATAAAATAATATAACTAATTATTTAGTTTCGCACGGCCATTAGTGCAGGTATTGTCTAAGAAATGAAAGAAATATGAAACATAAAAAATCGAATAAAGAGATGGCTAATTTCGATTTATGTGAAAATATAAATCATTCCCGCCAATTAAGATTTGATAATCTGACAACTCTAATTAGTTTTTCTTCAATGAAGACTCCAGAAGTCATGAATTATTATATAGTAACGATATTCAATTACTTACACGGTAACTTTATTTTTCATAATTTTTCTTATTCAATCACGTCACATTATTTATTATATTTACCATTATTTTCTTCTTTTTGTCTCTCTTTTGCTTGATATCACTAAATATGTCAGTTGATAATTAAAGACTTGTTTCTTTTCAAAATTTAGAAAGCATCAAAGCAAATTTCTCCACTTCCAACAACTTTTCTTTTTCATAGGATAACTTCAAATAAAATTCTTGGTACCATGTAATGAACCTCAAATACTTACCTGAGATGTTAGACTTTGTTAGTACTTGTCGTCTCTTTCACATCAAAAGTAAAGTCTACAAAGAATGGAGCTCCTAATTTCAATATCATTGTACCAAAAGCAGTTGCACAGAAGCACAAGGTCAGTTTTCAAACGAATAATAGTCATTAACCAAGTCACAGTCATTGACAAAATTTAACACGCACAAGAAAACCTGAGTTGAGTAACAGTGTCCATCACTTCACTAGGGATTTGAACAAGGTCTCACTGATTGATATGAATTAGATTAAGATGGCACCAAACTTTCCATTTCTCCCTCCATTCGGAAAATGGAGTCCAATTACCTTTAAACAAATAATTCAAGCACAGGCCAAAGAAACAAAAGCACCATCATTTTCTACTGGACTAGCAACACCCAGCATTCTTAATTAAAGCAACCATTATCCATTTCACCTCTGCATTTCAAATTCTCTAAGAGTTACATCACTGATAAAAATATACACACCACCCTAACCTTTTAGAAGGTCCCACTGCCCACTACAAAAACTTTAAGCCACACTATAAAAGCGCTTCTTCCATCACGTTCCACTAACCCCCACCAACTGATACAAAAAGAAAGAGCATATTAAGTGAACTTCGACAATTTCTTTCCCTTTACATGAAATTTATCAAGATGGACTTTGCTTATATTTTGAAGGGCACTGGCATCAAACCCTGTCTAGACAAAAGTTGAAAGAACGGCAAAAAGGAAAAGACTATGGCATCCTACTTTTAATGCAAATTGATACGGACCAATGACTAAGACTAAGGGGCTTTGGAACAGACAAATAACGCGTGGGTCCTAGCAGTATAGGTGAGTCCTTGATGGAACTACTGGATGATGCACCCGTGCCTGAGGTCTGTCTATGAAGGAGGATTAGTTTCAGGTTTAACTATACTAGAGGTGTCTGATGGCTGTGACTGGTATATTGCTGATGCCAGTGAGATAGGCATGATGCAGAGTGCTTTTGATTGAAGAAACTGCATGGCAGCTCCAACATTTTCTTCCATAAGCTTAGCTACCTGTCTTTCTGTGCCATCATTTGACCACTTCTCCCAAGCTGGCTGGTTTCTTCCCTCACTGCCTTCTTCCTGATAGATACTAAATTTGATAAATCGGGGAGAAACAAATTTGTGCCAACTAACATTAGTTAGAATAATTACCTCGACTGATGATAATGGGATGTCAGTTACTAGTGGTGCCACAGCACCAGCTCCACCCAATCTACTCATACTCAAAACCTGAAAGCCAGATGCATAGCAATTATTTAAAGTCTACTAGTTTGGATCTACGAAATGCCATGTTGTCACTTTCATATTCAAACAGTATAATGTAATCTCACACATGTTAAGAGAAATCAATGAAATTGGTTACTGCGCTTGTAGAAATTGGCTTAACTAATCATAATCACTAACACTGAAACTCAGACTTTCCACAGGTGGAAAAAAATACAGTCCACAGTTGACCTTGGCGTTATAGGATAGTTAAAGAAGCAATATCACAAAATAGAGTGAAAATTCTGTCTTTGATCGTATTAATATATTCACTACTCAAATGGAACACAATTCAGGGGCTAATGAGTACTAATCCAAAGTGCCACTTAGGGTTCATAAGCCAGCGTTGAAGGGGAAAGTGGTAAAAAAGGCAAAGCTTAACAGGTTTAACAAAATAAACTCCGGATCAAACTGAAAGCTGAGGTTAATTTCATATTGAGACGTATTAAGGACAAGTATCAAATGAAACAAAATGTGAAATCAACGCAGATCACAAGAGTATTAACCTTCACTTGAAGCCTTAAGAACTTGACATAATCCACAATTTCATCCAGCATGGCAGCTCTATCTGTCTGAACAGATACACAATAATATCAGAAACAATGGAAAAATAATACTGTAGAGGGTTATGAGAAATAAGGCAGATCACAAATCAGTAACGAAATCTTTAGCATGAAATACAGTATAGTTTAATACTTTAAAAACTCTAGATTTCGAACCCAACTAAACAGAAAAAACACAAATATTGTTCTCTTTTCTAATCCCTTTGATAGAAGAGTTTTCCTTGATGAATTATTGTAACAAACAAATAAATATGAACCGTTAAACAGAAAACACGTGAGACATGGCTATCAGGAGGTTTTATTTAAAAGCACAGACTCAATGCAAACTGATTTGAGCATTATAAAGGCCAATGTATAGATACCACTTTCTAAACTCAACCTAATAGGTTAGCATTATAATTCTTTAAGGAAGATATTAAATATATAGAGAGAACAGAGCCCAGTGTGTCATATATATGACTTATTCAAGTAGCTAAACATACATTGATAAGGAAAATAAAAGCAAAATAAAAAAGCATTAAGCATCAATAAAAAAATCAACCATCTTTTAATCTATATTCTAGCCATTTTTCCTAAAACAAGGAAGAACAAAAACATCCAAAATTAACACTTAATTGCATTCATAAACCACTGAATAATGCACTGTCCAGTGGTCACTTCAGATGAAATGTAATTCATAGTCTCATTAGGGAATCACATTTGAAGGAGGAGGAACAAAGTTCCTAGATAAACCAAGAGTAATCACATTTCAACGGATTTAACTATTATATCTCAATAATTTTTTTCGTGCAAAAACACCCTATTATGTAACAGAATCAGTCAAACACTCCTTGAAAATCTCTAGTTTTATCACTCTTTGTTTCTGCTAGTAATTGACAGTAAGTATCAAATTTTGCTAACATTGTATAAATATATTTATCCACAAATTAATGAAGTGTGTAATTATAGAGTCTAGTAATGAAACAAAATCCATTACTTATCCAAGGACAAAATTTCACAAGTCCTATAGATAAGTATCAAACTACATTCAACAATAAAACTGCATATCCAAGACTACCTTGTTGACACTAGGAACCAGTTCTTGCAAAGCCCTGATTCTTTCAGCTATTCTCTCTCTGCGCAACTGTCATTGAATGACAACATGAATAAAAATTAGCAAATCATGAAAATAACAAATTTATTTTGTCATTATTTTGAATAATAAGCTCTATAACAAGAAAAAAGTCTGTATTCTTCAAAATATCCAGTGCCCCACCCTTTCAGCTATACTGTGTGGATCTGTAGCCTGTCCTCTTCTAGCCCGGACTCTAGGTCGCACTGCCGGTGGATGTGGAGCAGTCGGAACAGTAGTTGGCATGGGTTGCCCATGAAAAACCTGCAAAATGGTTATTTATCAGAGAAATGATGATCACCAGTTTTCGCCCTAGCACTCCTAAAATCAGTAAAAACAAGAAAATATTGAAATTCGGAAGAAGTCAGCATTTATTCACAATATTAGTTGAAATCAAATAAAGCACATCTCATATGATCTAGGTCCAGTTTTCGATAAATTTCTCCACAAGCATTCATAAGAGAAAGAAGTTTAACCTATAAAGTTTATTTTATTTAGCTTCTGCAAAAGCTGACTTCCACTTATGCATAAGCTAATTTAGTTTATGGGAGAAGTTTACTTCAGTTTAGCTTCCTGTCTGTTTCTCTTACAATTGCTTATATGGAGATGTTTATGAAAGCCTTAAGATGTCAAAAGAATTCAGGAAAAAATGACCCTAAGTACTAGTGCCAAGGCCTAAGTAGCCTAATTTCCAGTATGTCATAACCTGAAATGTACAAAAAAATCATTAATGCTTTGTTTGGTACAGAGGAAAAACTAGAGGGAGTAAAGGGAAAAAAATCAAAGAGAAAGAGGTCAGAAATTTGTGCAAAATAGAGGTGGTTTAGTTAGAAAGAGAGAGGTGAGAAAGAGAATGAAAATGAAGAATTTTTTTTATAGTAAAAGCAGCAACAATCGATTGTGCCTTTATTTTTACACACAAGAACATAATGTTGTCATGAATACAAGGATTGTGTTTGAAACGTCTTCTCTTCTATCCAATCTGGATTTTGGAACTTTTCTCCCATTTCCACCCAACCAAACCACCATCATCCCTTCCTTCCTTTCTCTTTCTTTCCTCACTCCCCTCTTCTTTCTCATCCAAACTCAGCCGTAAAAGACTTTCAACGGGCGGTCGCTAATATTACCTAATATTATACCCTTATCTCACAGCCCATAATACTAGTCACAATTCATTCATCTTCAACTTAAATTCTTATCTACAAGTCATACCCCAACTCACGAAATACAGAATTTCAATAACAGCAATTCGTCGATGATCATAGCATCACCAACTCAAGGTAACACACTGTTTTTTTCTCTCACTAAAACCACGCTTCGCAATTTAGTTTCAACATATGATCATAATATCCCAAAAGAGCGAGAAATTAAAAAACACATATATTAATTCGTAAAATTATAATTTAGGAAAGTTTTACGAAAAGATTGTGTTACGTTCTTAGGCCGGGTATCAACGACGTCGTCGCGGAAGCGGTTGGCGCTTCCAGAAGCATCTTCGGGCGAAAGGAAGCCTCCCTTACCTTGGTCCAGGCTGAGGCCCAGCTGGTAGGGCGGCGCGTGGAAGGCAGCGCCGGCAGCGAGGTGGGTGGCGGCGTCGCCGGAGTTGAGCTGGAGCATCATGGGAGAAGCGTCGGCGGGGTCGGCGGAGGCGAAGGTGGGGAGGCCGAGGATTTGGTCGAGGAAGTCGTCGGTGGGAGGTTCCGAAGGGTGATTGGCCATGACGATGATGACGATAAGTTGAGAAGCTAAGACGAGAAATTGAAGAGATGAATGATGATGTTGTGTCTACATGAGATGAAATGAGACGAGATGAGATGATGAGATGAGAGAAGTGAAAGGGAATTTTGGTTTGTTAGTTTGAGTTGTCTGAGAGGAAGGAGTTTGGCTTTAAGCTTATGCTCCTGCTTCTTCTTGTAAAAGCCACTCACTGTTTTCATAATTTACACTTCTCACACTCCTCTTGTCTTTTCTGCACCATTACTTTCTATGGGTTTGCCCAACCCAAAGGAATCAATCTACCCTTCTTTTTTGTTTTCATTCTTCCTAATTCACCATCTAACTTATGTTTGTTTTAGTGCTTGTACTATATGAAAAGGAGGGGAGGAGCTTGTTTCAGAGATATCTCTCCCTTTTGTTTCAACTAATTTGCCATAAGAAGAAAGGATTGATTAGTCATTTCAATCCCTCATTATATTTTTAATTTAGTATTATTTTTATATATGTGTTCTCTACACTTGTTTTGATTGAACTTTTGTATATGATTTAATATAGATGTTTATTTGATATAAAATAAACAAGTTATTTGATTTAAAGTTATTTTTTCATAAAATTTATTTATATAAAATTGTCTTAGGTTAAAAAATCTAGACTAAAAAGTATTATCTTGATCACAAGAGAGAAGTGAAAACCTACAAAAAAAATATATAACTCTTTTATTTATTTATTTTTTCTTAATGAGATTCTTTATTCAAATTTTGAACTTTACTTCAATATTTAGTAGTGAAATTTATTAATCATGTTTATTATGTAAATTATTGAATTGAAATTGTGTTTTAAATAGTTTTTAAACAACTAAAATTTGTACATGTAGTTTATCTATTTTCATTTGCCTAGGGAGAAAGAAAATAATTTGTTAGCATTAGATAAAGATAAAAAAAAAAGTCATATTGTTTATTGAAAGTTTGATCAATATTATATTAAACCTAGATTAATTCGAATTTATTCACTAATTTAAGTTTTATTTTAAAAAGTATTTAAAAATATCTTAAAGCATCTTCAATAAATAAAAAAAATCACAAAGTTCATAACTTAGTTTAAGTGAATTTCACATGTCAATTTAATTTTTACTTATTCAATATATTAATAAACTTATTAAAAACTCAAATGGATCTCTCATTGGCTCCTCCTATTTATACTTTATATTTATATACTCAAAATGATGCAAGTATAATATTCTTTAATGTATTAACCTGTTATTTAAGCGTACTTCACATTTTTTTTATTATTTTTTGTGCCAGTATCTCAAATTGTATTGTCTTTTGTTCACTCGTAGAGATTCTTTTTGTAAAACATTATTAAATAAATAAGATCATATAAATTTTTAATATTATTATTTTCACCTGCAGCATCAACATACACATGTCAAAATCCATAAATCTTGTGATGTGACTACTTTAAGTGTATTGGATGGTTTACCATGATATATTGCCATTTTCAAGCTACTTTCAAACATCTTCGTACAAAGTTTGGTAAAAGTGTTATTTGTGCTTCCTTTTTGGTTACCTATTTCAATTAGATGGATTATAGGCATTGTTGATTCTTCTTCAAAACTTGTTGGTGTCTCACAATTGGAAGATGAGAAATACTTTAATGCTCTTGATTTAAGTTTACCTATAAATTTAGTTTCACAAATTATTTTTGGAATATTCACATATTTTATTTGGATGCTCATTTCATTTATCTGGGCTTGTTTTATTTTAGGATGTTCATCTATTATGCGATGTTCAAATTGATAAGAAATTTTCTATTTGTACAGTTTGTTAGTTCTTCATTGTCTCCTTTAATAGAAAACCGTAATGAAATCTTACTTCCAACAAACTTGCAAAGAACAATTGTTGGATATGGTTTTAGCATAAAGTCTTTTTTTTAAAAAAAAAAAATAGAGCAACTTACTGAAAAAAGTTATACTATAATATTGTTGTTGTATTGAGATTTTACTGTAATATTATATATTTACTAACCTATCTAAATATTAAAATCCGTTAGGTTATAAAAAGGTTTAGACCTATGAATTTATTTAATGGTAGGTATATAAGTTTATTAATAAAATTTACTCCAAGGTAACATTTAAAAAAAAGAAATATATAATGACTTTAAAAAAGTAGTAGCGAAATCCATATCTTATAAAGAGTAAAAAAAATTCTCTCCCATATGATATCCAATTAAAAGAAAACACAATAGTGAAAAATCTTCAGTCTAGAAAGGCTACTTTATTTGTCTATAAAAAGAAAAAAAAGAGAGAATTTTGCAGTACAGAATATCTTTAATATTACAATATTTTATTTTATCATATTTTTTCTTCAAATAAACAAGATTTTCTACCATCAAATTAGACAATTTAAAGGGAGTGTCCGAAAGAGCGTTTGCCTATGTTCCGTTCCAGGGGCTACCTTCTTTCCGTAGTACACCAATGCTTCGTACACATACGGATCTACAATTTAAAATAGAAAGATTTCAAAGGTTACATATTAGGTCTTTACAATTTTATCAGCATCTCATGAAAATTATGAATAGTATTTTTTCTTACCAATTTTTTTTTAAAAATTATTAATAATATCTATAAAATTGATTTTAAATCTAAAACTATAAGTTTGTCTTTATATTTTTCTTAAGTTGCTTTTTTTAAGATATTTGTCGTTAACTGATTTTTGTTATATACATTTATTTTAGAAATGATATTAGACTTAGAAATGGTATTAGAATAAGATGGGAGAATTAATTAAAAAAGAGTCTCACACCATATAATCAATATATAATAATCATCCGTCAGTCCTTATAAACTCATCGTTTTTCTTTTTTAGCTATTCACTAGTAAAAAAAGTAAACTCAACATCAGTTTTAGGAGATTTTATACATTAGTTCGATAACCATAAAAAGAATATAGAAAGTCTACAATCCTTTACATCAATTTTTTAACCGATATAAAATATACCAATATTATATCAATTATAAACATAATCAATATAAAAAACATTTAAAAAGAATAAAAAATAATACATATTATGATTCTGATTTTGGTTAGTGTAACATATCAAAAATATAATCCTTAAGATAGATTATAATAAAGATAACATCTTTGTAAGATATGCGTAAACACACTTTATGAAATACGACAGCTTGTAATGGAAAAGATAAATTAAAATGAATAAACAGTTTTATACAATTTTTTTTTTTTAAATCTCTCTTTGAACGCCTTCCTTGTATAACCCATATTCGTTCGCTTATATACTAATATGCTCTCCACTTACTTAATCTGTGGATCCTTTGTACCAGAAATTATGCCAAATAATCCATGTTTAACCAATATATCTTATGACAATGATAAATAAAAACACCTATGGTAGGACACTGTGTTATAGAAACTCGAGTTTATCCCATTTAATTAATATTTCTATTATACAAATAAGTGACTTGGTCTAAAATTAATATCAATTATGAAGATGCATACTATGAAATATTTAATTTGTTCCGGACAACGCTTAAAATATCACCTAAAACATACAATAAATAATTTCATATAGAAATTATTTCCTTCATGTATATATTGCCTTAATTTAAGAATTTGCTAAAAATATTGTTCATGAAGAATATTTTTCATTTTATTTTCTTGGGAAAAGAAAGGGTGTGGGGTGTCCGAGAGAAGCCAGTTCAAATCCGGAAAAATGAACTCCGACAGATTTTCTAGCCTGAACTAGAAAAGAAAATTCAAGAATCAAAATCTTTAAAATATAAGACACACCCTATTATTTTGCATTTAATAATGCGACAAACTTTAACATCTACACATTCTTTTAAGGTACTATGTTTATGTAGGATTACCAAATCAATCCTTTTTTACTTGGTTTTGGGGCTGCGAAAAGAATTCCTTTGCGTTGTGAGCTACCTCTGCCTCCAAAATTGCTTCTAGAACTATGTCAGATCCTTTCACATCAGCTGTTAATGGAATCAAAACAAAACTCGTTTCATATCAGATAGCGTTCTAAAACAAACAGAATCCCATCAATCATTGACAGACAAGACAAAAAGCTATCAGGCATTCATAGAAGAAAAAGGAAAAGTAATTTGCAATTTTCACAATGAAATAGATAACATTCTCTATAATATCCTAGCTTATGCCAAATGCGCCATAGTATAAAAATGAATGAAGCTCGCAAACAACCTTTACTTCCGGGTCTTCGAGCAAACCAAAACATAGTGCAAATGAAAAGAGTACACAGATTAACAAAATCATATCTGAAAACATCACCGTGTGTGTAATGGGTAAAAAGAAGCTACATATTTTAGTGGCTTTACATATGCCAGATAGGAAGCCAAAAACATTACATGACCAAATATCACAATATATAGTGCACAGACTGTAAACATAAAAATACCAAGTAAAAGATTCTGTAATCGTCCAACTCATTAGAAAATCTTGATAAGAAAAGACAATAAAACAAAAAATATCATACCCCCTCGCTTTGGTAACAGTCCAGCGTTTTCAGCAGAAATGGGTAAGACAGTAGTAAGCTGCAGTTTGTCATCTATCTTCTCCACTTCAGGACTAATTGCTGACAACTCATTCTTTATGGCAGGAGACTCTGCCAATCTGGCATAAATGGTGGCTTGATTTTGCATATTGCATGAATTCGATGAAACTGGAGTTGAATCCTGGAAATATATATAGGCATGTAAGCACAGTCAGTCCCTTTACCATTATACAATTGTCTCATTTTGTGGGTTAGGTCCATAAACCTTGATAACAGTGGGTTTCAGGTGATTCTCCCCAGAACCTTCTGGTTTCCTATGGTCTATATTATCAACAAAAGATACCAGGATTAAACAAAATCTCGGCAACTGCATCTGTAAAAGATTATAACGCTACTATAATCCAAAACAAATCTTGTGAACAATACCCTTTGGCACAGATGTCTGCTCAGGATTGTCCACAAACCTCCGCGTCAAAGGACCAGGATTTATCATTGATATTGTTCGAATTTCATGACGAATAGCATCTAGCTGAGCCATTGTGTCTTGCAGTTCCTTATGTACCTGAGACAAAAATAGGCCAATACAATAAAAGGTAGTTTTCATCAGAACCAAGTCTTAGCAAAGGACAAAGATTCCTCAATGAAGTATAGATATTTCGCTAACTTTTTATGTCCAAGAAATTCAAAGTAAACCACATGTTAAGATTCTACAATGCCAAATCGTCTTTTCTCCAATTAAAGATAAGACATTTACAATCAACATTATGACTTGGTGTTTGTTTGGTTTTCTGTAGAGAAAGTGGTTATCGTGTATTTACCTGGAAGCAACTAGTTATTGCCTTCATGCAACAAAAACACACACACAATCTATAAAAACCCAATGAAACTAACTCCTGCGGGTTTTATGATACTGCTAACTTAGAAAATGGGAATACCTGGCGAGCTTGGGATTGCTGCATAACATTATCAAACTGACCACGAGCCAATTGTACATATCCAATAGCTCTACCAGCAAGTCTACCTGCTGTTCTTGATATGATTGGTAAATCCTTTGGACCTATCACGCAAAACAATTCACATTTGTACTATAAATAAATTTTGCATATGGTAAGCAGATGTAAGAATAGCATGACCCAACCTATCACAGCAGCAGTGACTCCAAGCAACAAAAATATTTCCCCATATGAAAAGCCCAGCATTGCTCACTGTCTTATCGAAGAAAAACTGAATTCGTTCGAAACCCTAAAGAGTTCAATCAAAGGGCGAAAGGAAATTAAAGTCGTATTGCAAACTAACCTGAAAAGCATAAATTGAAAATAATAGAATTAGCATGACATTGTTACATTTTCAGTGCTTACGACAAGAGAGTTAGATGATGAATGAACATTGGTAAAAGAAAGGGTGAAGAAGAAACGCCTCGGGCAATTGATTTGTTTTCCCAACAGAATAGCCACCACCGGATAAATTGGGATTTCTTTGATGCTTCTGCCATTTACACTCTCCACTTGCTAAATTAACTTTACCCTTCCATCTATGAAATTACATTATTAGACATTATTATTTCCCCTCATACACTTCTTCAAAACTATGAACCACAAACACCCTAAACCCTAAACACAGTTAAATGAAAAATTATAAAACACGACTATAAATATATAATTATGAATTTATTAAAATGTCTTAATATAGTTTGTAATTTAAAACAATCAAAAGTTAAACGTTTATAAAAAAAAAAATCTAACAAAAGAACAATTTCTATATTTCGTCCTCATTAAAAAATACAACTTCTAATAGTTCATCAAGAGATATAACAATCTCAAGAATTTTATTGTCATCTAATGAAAAGTCATTTCTTACAATAAAAATATCTCATAATTTAGCTTCCTCTTCTTTTTAGTTTGAAGAGTTTCTTGAAAGAAGACAAAAATTAATATAGACAAATACTAAATCTTTAGTCCTTTTAGATGTCACCTTATTTCTTTCAAAGAATGTATAAAAGGGTAAGTACTCCAATTCATTTCAAAAAAAAAAAAACATGATTGTCTAAACAGCTTAAGAGTTATCTTTTGTAGTGTTAATGCATGAGAAATCTTCTCTTCCATCTGAAAAGTATGCAAATTTTATATTTACTTGTTTCCTTACCTCCGCATAATTGAAGTACTTCATGAGTAGGTTCCACATCTTGATGCGAGACAAGTCTTTGTAAATTTTTACTTAATCATTAATAACAATAATATTTAAATCATTAAAAATATATAAACATAAAAAGTTATAAATTTATGATATTATAAGATGTATACAAGAAAATATATCATAAAATAATTTAATTATATAATATACTACCTTGGATGTAGAGAATAAGCAAAACAACCAAGAGATATGCTACTCTTAGTGCAAGGGTGAATTAATATTGAAGTTTACTAACTCAAAAAATGTTGAAAAATATTCAACTTCTGTCTTTCTTGCACATTGGAATATGACTTTTCTCACATTTTCAATCATTGAATCCTACATTTCATGTATCAAGTGAAGAGTAGTCATATCCACACATGTTCTTTTGAGAACATCATAAATATAGGCACTATTCACGTTATTCTCTTTGTAAGAGAATCATTCATCACTAACAATCATCATCTCTGAGCCTTTTTTTCAAACTTCTAAATTTTTTGAGCATGAATATAATTGAAGCAAATTTTGTTAGAGCAATCGAAAGCAACTTTAATGAATTAAAGTTATTGAAGATTGATAATCTCATATAGCGCCCCACAATAATGTTAAATGAAGGTAATATCATCAACAATTTTTGAGAGCCAAGAACATTGTTAATAACTATCACTATTTTTTTCATTATCTTTTGTTGTACAAATATTTTTTAATACAAAGCATCACACAATGAAAGGAGTCCAATAAATTTAAGAAAATTCTAATTCTATGAACATATCCGCTACCTTATATACAACTATATTATCAATTATAATTTATACCACATCTTTTAGCTCAACCTTCGTAATTACATCTCTCATGTGTTTACCAATATCTCACGAGACCCATCTATTGACTTCAAAAACATTGGTCCAATTACAATAGTCATAAAATTTATAAGTAGTCTTCTCAAAAGGTCACTCTACCCATCACAAACTATTGTTACACATTTCTAATTCCAATGAGTATCTTATAGATTGTAAAATGTTTTTTGTGACTTATTTCTTTTGAAAGTAAATGAGCTCTAAATTTATTATATATTGACAGTACATATCCATTAAGATTAGAAGTATTAATTGTATAAGAAAATGCACTTCTACAATAAGAACTTATAATAATTTATAAGTAGTCTTCTCAAAGATCACTCCACCCATCACAAACTATTGTTACACATTTCTAATTCCAATTAGTATCTTATAGATTGTAAAATGTTTTTTGTGACTTATTTCTTTCGAAAGTAAATGAGCTCTAAATTTATTATATGTTGACAGTACATATCCATTAAGATTAGAAGTATTAATTGTATAAGAAAATGCACTTCTACAATAACAATTTCTTGCTAAATGAAATGAAACATGTTTTATTTCATGAATTCATTTTATAGTAATACACTTAATTTATTTTTTATAAAAAATTAAGATAAATATATCTAATTAAGTTACCGAAAAAGATGAAACAAAACCTGAAGATATGTTTCAAAGTTAAGAAAAATCTCTTTGTCAACACTTGTTGAGTTTAAAAAATTAGACAATGAAGCAACATTAAAAATAGAAAATTAAAAATAAATAAATAAAATCTCTCTACCACATGTATCTCATGAAGGAAATCAGACAAATTAACCTCAAAGGTTCTTTACAAACTTCTTTCAATATTCAAGCAGAGATACTCTTGATTGTGAAATTGTGAAGACTTTTTATTCTTTAAGACTACCATTTCATTTAACAAGAAGTCCTTATTATAAGAGTGCATTTTCTTATACAGCTAATACTTCTAAGCTTAGTAGATATGTACCGCCAACATATAATAAATTGAGAGGTCCTTTACTTTCAAAAGAAATAAATCACGTAGAAAACCTTTTGTAACCTAAAAGAAACTCGTGAAAGCAGAAAGGGGTGACAATTATTAGTGATGAGTGGAGTGATCCTCGTAGAAGAAGACTTATAAATTTTATGACTATAACTAAAAATGGACCAATGTTTTTGAAGTCAATAAATAGATCTCATGAGATAAAAGATAGATTTTATTGTTAAATACATAGGAGATAAAATTACAAAGGTTGGGCCAAAAAAAATGTGATACAAATTGTAATAGTATGTAAGGAGGTAGCGAGTACGTTCATAGAATTATAATTTCCTTCCGTTTATTGCAATCCTTGTGGAATGCACACCTTCAATCTTGTATTGAAAAAATATTTGTATAGCAAGAAATACTGAAAGAAATAGTAATACTTATAAGATGTTCTTAGATCTCACAAATTGATGATGATACTATCTTTATTAAAAACTTTAACTTTATTATGAGACATTCTATGAGATTATCAATGTTCGTTTCTTTCAATTCATTGAAGTTGCTTTCTGTTGTTCCAACAAGATTTGCTTACCATAGTTTAAAAGTTTGGAAAAAGGACTCCAAGAGATTATCATTAGTAATGAATGGTTGTCTTAGGATAGTGTACAATTTAAGAAAGAAACTTTGTTGAATGATAATTAGTAGACGAAAGTTCATTACACACTCTCTTATATTGTGCCTACTTATAATGTCCTCGAAAAAATAGATATGTCCTCGGAAAAATAGATACGGAAATGGCTCTTCTTATGAAATAGGAGATTCAATAATGAAAATGTGAAAAATTTCATATATCAACATAAAAGACAAAAGTTGAACATTCATCAATTTGAGATAATAAATTCAATATTAATTCAAAGTTGGACTAAAAATAACACTTCTCCCACTTGCCAATTCTTTAAATTAAGGTAATACATTATATAGTTCAATTATTTTATTATTATATTTTCTTGTGAACATCTTTTTTGTAATATTATGTTAATTTATGTTTATATATTTTTAATGTTGCAGATATTTTATAGTCATGAATAGTTAAGTAAAGATTCATAAAAGTTTGTCCCACATCAAGATGTGGAACTTACTCATGAAAGAAAGAAATGTCCTAAGAGATACTTTGATGATGCAGACAAGTAAATATAAAATTCCCATTCAAACTTTTCAAATGGAAGAGAAGATTTTGTCGATGTTAACTCTTTAAGGTATAGAAGTAAAATGGATGCAAAAACATGGTGGATTGCTCATGGAGTTCATACTTGAACAACCATGTTCTTCTTGTTATGATAGGAATTGGAGTATTTACTTTTTTATACATTTTTTGAAATAAATAAGATGACACTTAAAAGGGTGAAAGATCTAGTAATTGTCCATAATAATGTTCGTATTTTTTCAAGAAACCACTCAAAATACAAAGAAGAGAATGCTAAATTATGAAATATTGTAAGAGATAACTTTTCATCATGATAATGGAATTTTTGAAAATTATATTTTTCAATGAGTATAAAATGTAAAAATTGTATCTTTTTTAGACTTTTTCTTTTATAAACGCTTCTCTTTTGATTGTTTCAAATTATAAACTATATTAGTACATTTTAATAAGTTCATAGTTATATATGTATATATGTAATCATGTCTTTGTGACCTATAATTTTCAGTTTAATAACATCTACGTGTCCGTGTCGCATGTGTATGTGCTTCATAGAAAATAACTCAATAAATTATATACCTCAAAATCCCACGGCCATGAAATTATAGCAACTTTAAGATGAATAATGTGCAAATTTTTCCAAAGCAACGCATAATAATCACAAAACAAATACCATCAAATAAAATAAAAGTAATAAAAGTGAAAATAAAAATTGAAAGAAATCATCCTGTCGTACTGCCTTAATTGGGTATCTCTGGACTGAATTAGACCTGCTCAGGAAACGAAAGGTTTCTGGTTTATTCTATCACTACTCTTATAGCATATATTCTCTTGCTGGTAATGGGGTATAATCTCACTAATACATGAATCATTCGTTCCAGAGTTGGTTTAACTTTTTTTAATTTTTCTCAAATTAATTTTTAGAACGCATACATATATATGGCAGTAACTATCGATAAATGTGACTTTGTAAGAGAAACAACCATACCTTTGAATCAAAACAGAAGAAGCAACCCTTTACAATCTATCGTATTACAGGAAAGCATGCAAACCCCTGGAATTAAGGAAAAGAATAGAAAAAAGAGAATTACAAAGTCTCATAAAATACATTACATTGTAATAACGTTCTACTAACTAAGGAATCAACATGACAGATACATAAATACATTGCACTCTAATTTATAAAATTTAAAAGTTACTCTATTCTACATTTCATTATTGCAAATATACCTATCAAACTGTTGAAACAGTCTTCTCCAGCATTTGTATCTTCTACCAATTGAATAATAGATGTAAAAGACAATGGCACACCATAACGGAGCAGGGCAGCCTTTTGTGTGCTATATATAATGAGAATAATGAGAGAATTGTTCCAAGCAGTCGGTCCATAATTTGGATTTATATTACGAAAAAAAATGCAGAACAAGAATTGAATACGGCCTAATTTTTCAGAAAAGCAATATTGGAGGTTCTATTAAAAGTCGTCTTTACATTACGAAGTGTGTATTCAATTTTTCTTCTAATCCACCCACAATGAAACCCATATCACTGTTTTAGGCATTTCATCAGTGTGCCTCGAAAGACAGAATGGTATATCGAGAAGCTCTTTATCAGTAAGATAGCACACATTACTAAATCAATTTTGCTAATTTAGGAAGCTTGCCTCAAAAAAGGTGTGTTGTAAGTTGAGAAGTCCGGAGCTCAACTTATTAAATCAATTTTATGAATAAATCAAAACATAATCTGTGTATAACAACCATGTCTCTAAGACTCATGTCTCTAAGATTCACCCTCATCCAAGATCTTCTCAAGGCCTAGGCAAAATCTTCCCACCATAAGTGCACATCAACATCATTTCCACCCTAAAACCGAATCATACCCACCCTCCTCACTCGCCTGATCCGTCCGCTGGCTTGAGGGGGTATTGGAAATGGAACCAAGCCCAGAACCACAAACATGATCACCAGAATTGCTAGTGACTCTGCCGTTCCCCGGAACAACATTATCGTTATTATTAACATCACTACTATTAATACTATCCAGGCCATTACCCGAGGCAACCCATTTACCCCCAAATTCAGAGGATACCCATAGTAGCAGCCACAAAACTACCCGAAACATCAACAGCATTGCCACCAACAACACCAACCCTATTGGGAAAACTAGGAATATGAACAAACCTAATAGCAGGGTTCACGGAAGGACTATGGTTATGAATAGGCATAGTGGGGCGAAGACACCACGTGGCAGCCCCACCGCATCCTCCCAAAGTCACATTCCCATACCCCATTCGAACCAAGCCAGCATCAGATACAGACGCAGGGTACAAGATTGGCCTCGCGCCGGGAATCGCTCTAGACAATGGCAAAACGAGAGACTCCTCCGCCACACTCCGGGCTACTGAATTCAGTGGCCGCACAACATCACCGTCAGGAATAGACGTTTGCTCAAACGCCATAACGACCGAAAACTCGAAATTACAAAGAAAACTGCTAATCAATAAAAGAAGCACGCCAATGGAAGACAAACCTGTGAATTAGAGAGGCAATGGATTCGCGCAAAGAGCTCGATATCAAATCCTGTAAACGAAAAACGCAGTATAAAACCCTAATCAAATAGAAACAAGGAAACACATTAAAATGAGAGAAAGAGAGAATACCAAATGTTAAACGGTGTACTGTGAGAGTGAGAAGAGAGAATACCAAATATTTTCTTTATAATCACTAGTTACCGAAAATATAATATCTTATTATATTATAAATTTTTATTAATAATAGAAATTATTTTAAATATTAACAATTTTTTAGTTTATATTAATCAATATAATAACTAATTACCTTTTTTCTCTAAATTAGTCTATATTTAACCAATATAATAAGCCAATTGCAAAACTTGAGCCGCCTGATGTGTGTAGTAAAGATTGTATTGTTTGCTACTGAGTTGAGAACGCTAGCACTGAGCCCAAAATATAGTATGAATATAGGATTTGTAGCTTCGTTGAGGCATTCTAGTAGGTAATATATATTTTAGGTGCTGATAAAAATAACTACCCTACAAAAGTTAAGTACAAATATACTTATCTATTATTTTTTTTATTATAAAATATTTAAAATTAGCTCATGCTTATTTTCATAATATTTAATATTAAAATTTTCAATTTTAAAATATACATTTTATTTTGTACACATATATATATATATAGTAGAAATTAAATTCTTTATCTAAATTAAGTATTTGAATAGATCTCCAAAAAGATAATATGAAACATGAAGAAAATTTAAATCAAAGTAATTCAAATTTAAAACATTTTAATAAAAATATCACATGATGTATATACTTTTTAAGTCGCTTATACTTAGGTTGAACTTAATTAGTTGTGGATGCTAAATTATGTGCTTAAAGAAAATAAATTAACGTTGGAGGAAGATGTCCTACTGAATACACAAGTTAATTGCAATTTTTAATGTAAACAATACTCTTAAACGACTAAATCAATGTCCAGCCAAATTAAAGATAAAACAATATCTTTTCGATGCAGGCATAGTTATTCAAATTAAAGATAAATCTAGGGTTTTTAATTTTGGGAGAGAGAAGCTTTTCTAAATTTTTCCGTGGGACTTGCAACGCATCTTAATTTTGGTATATATACATGTATTCTTGTAATGATAATGATAATGATGCAAGGTTGTCCAGATGACATAATAATAAAAAGATGTTGGTGTTAATACATCAAATATACTATAATAAGACATTTATAAAATAAATAGGAAATGAATGATATTATCAAGATTGTATACGAAGTCTCTCAAATCTATTTGAACACTTTATTCGATTTATTTAAAAAAAATATATGAGTACATATTTAAAATTTTTCATGTGAGACTTGTAACATATCTTCACTTTTTATATCAACACATCAAAAGTAATTTCTAGATTTTCCCAAATTTTTTAATAATTAATTAATTATAATCCTTGCGTTTCAATTTATTTTAATGATTATATCATCTAAAATATTATATTAAGTATTATTTGTGTAAAAAAATCATTTTTCATTATTATATTTTAATGTAGTTGTCATTTTCAAAAATTCTTGTATTAAAAAATAATAACTAAATAATTTAAAAAATCATAACCAAGTGTAATATTAAATCAATACTTAAAAAGTCTAACAATAAAACAATAATCTTAAAAGTGTAGTGATTAGTATATTTTTATTCATTTTAATCTTGACTTTCTTAGATTATGGTATAGAATATATTTATTATTTTAAATAAAATTTACACAATCAAAAATAATTAGACCTTAGTTAAATTTGGATTTTAAGCATATTTTCTGACTTTATTTTATTCCTAATTATTTGAAAAGATTTTATGGATTCTAAATCTAATCAAATATTTTGTAAAAATATTCTTCAAATCTTCTACGAAGCTAAGCTTATCCAATTCTTCTTTGATTTACTGCAAATCTCCTTTAATTATTTTGAAATATCTTTTGTAGCAATAGATTAAATTATTATGAGCTGAATTGCTCACTGTGAGAAACAAAATTTGGAAACAAAAAATTTGAAAGAAAATGAGAGAACAAAAATATATAACTTTACTCAAAATAAGATATTTACAAAATTAATCTTCTACCTATAACAAAACATTTAATAATTTCAAAAAAATAATATATGAAAATTAAACATAAGTTAATTTTATAAAGAAAAAGAAATTACAGATAAAGACTCAAAAAGTCAAAAAAAAAGATGAACGATCATTCTACTGTATAACATAAATTCTAATTTATTTTCTTTTATAATTCTTGCACTTTGATTTTGGAAAATGAAATGAATTTTGATGTTTTTAATTAATAAATTTTGTTTATTACATTATTTATAACCATTTGTTATATCGATGGTCTTCTTGAAAGATATATTTTTGAAAAAGTATTTATTTTTTAACTTTTATTAAAAATTTAATTGTTTTTCTTAATTATTAGATTTATTGATTAATTGATTTAGTCTTTATCAATTTATTATAGACTATGTGTTTGATGTTAAATATTTGCTACTAGATTGGAGCACTATAAGCTTTTGGAGTCATATTTCCGATGACATTGATATTCCTGCTAATGAGTAAGGGACGGTCTGTTTTTTACCTGCGAATGTGGTGAAGGTCCTAGGATACATCTTTTTCTTTTCAACGGTTAAGACTGGAATTTTTTTAGCTTACATAAAATGACTCAAAAACATCTGGAAATAAAGGTTTTCTGGTGTAATTTTAAGGAATTAATTAGATTGTAAAATATAAATTTCAAATGGTAGATTATTTTAAAATAATATGACTAGTTTATTGAAATAAGCTAAAAGTTATATCTTATAAAACACAAGTGAAATAATTTTATCAAATTTTTCATCAATAATTTAAATGAAATGATTTGTCATACACATACATAAGTTTTTGATATATTTGATTAAGAAGCTGTGCTACTTATTTAAAAATATATAATTGTTATTTATGATTATTTAATTAGTTAGTTAAATAACTAATTAAAGAGTATATAATTTTTTTTATTTAAGCACAAAAATAATGGACTATTTTAACAGGAGACCAGGTTATCATAATGTTTAGGAAGTGACTAATTTAAGATTAACTCAATTTTACAAACAAACCAATAATGAAATCACGTATATTCTGTAAATTAATTAGTTATCCTAATCTGAAATCTCTCCAACAGTAATAAATTCATAATTCGATTATCCAAACAATTACTAATGATACATGGAAGATAGTTTCCTGTTATTTGGTTATATAATTTATAATAACATCATCAAATTACAATAGAAGAAGGTATAGTTAAACTACTTTTCACTAGTTACATGCGTACTAACTCAGTTCAAAACCTAAGTACATGTGACGTAAAAACTATAATTGAACTAAATATCATGGCTGAAACTTTAAATTATGTTAATTAACCAATTAATTTTGAGCTTAAAGCTAGGAAAACGATATATAGAAATCCAAATACCAGCAAACAATAAAATGGTGAAAAGGAAATATGATAAATATTAGGGTTTATATGTTGGAGTGTCCAAATATAATAATAGTAAAAGTTATAAGTTTACTTATCATAACCAAAAAGCAAATCCTGGTCCTTTATTTAGTGTCATCAACAATATTTGTTGCTAGTATTTGAGGCAAAATAGGACCACCTTCTTACTTAGAAGCACTTCTTCTCTTTGTTGGAGTCTAATAATCTTCAGCGCTCATTATTGGAATCTTTGAAGGCAGACTATGAATGAAGAAGGAAAATAGGTCAGAACTATTTTCAGTACTCTAAAAGAAAGATAGGAAGATATAAAACATGTTAAATCAAGAACTTGATAAGTATATTATCAATTGTCATACCCTAGTTTTTGCAGTCGTCGAACCTCAAATATGTCTTTCCCTGTTGCCTTAATTTTCGAAACCTCATCATGCTTTATATATTCTATCTTCATATTGTCATACCCAATCTACACCCAAATAATTGTCAGTGAACAGTTTAATTAATTGTAAAAATGTAATTCTTGTAATCATTTTTTAAAAAAAATTGACTATCTTGACAAAGGAGCAAATATTTAGCACATGCAGATAAATTAACAAATATAAAATAAATTTACACATTAATTTGTGCATCTGGGAATAGAATTTTTCAGTTGCGCGAATTAGAAAACTCATACCTGATACAACTTTTTTTCAGCTTCATAGGAAACAACAGTTCCTAGAGTTTTCTCCCCATCAAATTCCTTGCAGACATAGAGACCTATGAACTGTCCAGGTTTGTTCGTTGGAGTGGCCTCTCCTTGCTTAAGCTTGGTATTTTCATTCAATTTCTTCTTGTTCTTCAGCTTGGGATTTTCATTGACTTTTTTCTTATTCTGGAAAATAGGGTACACAAAATATAAGGTTCCTTGCATGCAAGTAATACAATAAACCAAATTTGAAAATGAAAATATAAAATATCAAAGTAATGAAAATATATTGTAATGCTCAAAAGCACTCACGTATTTGCGTTTCGGCTTGGGTTTTTCTTTTGTCTTTTTCTCATCTGGTGCAGCAACTTCAGCTTGTCCAACGTTACTCGAAGCAGTGTCTGAAGAAGGACCACCTTCAACAATAAAGGAAACCAATTTCATACATAATGAAATCTAAATTACACACTTAATCAATTAAAAGGGATAAAAAAAAAAAAAAAAACTTACAAAACACCACGACCTTAAATTAAAAAAAAAAACAACAATATATTTATACAAAATTAAAATTTATAAATATTTTTTTTTTTTTTTAAACTTTAAACCTAATTTTTTTTTTT
>Ga0099824_1002429_pt1 | contig 27214 bp, 16 predicted proteins | sample SiratrowhiteBW_FD_76837 | JGI IMG/M metagenome (GOLD analysis project Ga0099824, IMG submission 76837) | Root nodule microbial communities of legume samples collected from California, USA - Siratro white BW | ecosystem: Host-associated > Plants > Roots > Nodule | place: USA: California...
AAATAAAGATCCAGTCTGTGAAACAGAATTGCATTTTACTGAAAAATATCAAATTGTTTCAAAAAGTTTTGAAATCCAATTCACCCCCCCTCTTGTATTTCAGCCAAAACAGTTTCCAACACTTCTTACGATCTGAGAGAGGCTCCTCCTGACTAGGTAGGAGTTTGGCACTAGAATCCATGGGTGGGTCAACAGATTTTGAATTCATTAATCCAGTTTCCTCCAAAATGTCCAATGCATATTTCCTTTGAGAGATAAAAATACCATTGTTAGATTGTGCTACCTAAATCCCCAAGAGATATCTCAGTTTGCTAAGATCTTTAGTCTGAAGTGGTGACAAGTATGTTGTTTTATCTAAAAGATGTTGTGGTGATCACTACCTGTAAGAACAATGTCATCAACATATACCACTAGATAGATGTACCCAACGTTTGAGTGACGGTAAAAACTGAGTGATTTGCCTCACTACAAGTCATACCAAATTGTTGAACAACAATACTGAATTTTCCAAACCAAGCCCTAGGAGACTGCTTAAGGTCATATAAAGATTTGTCAAGACGACATACCAATCAAGAAGACCCACCCTGAGCAACAAAACCTGGAGGTTGCAACATATAAATTTTCTTCCTACAAATGCCCATTAAGAAAAGCATTTTTGATATCCAATTGATAAAGTCATCGTTGAACAGTTGCCATAGTTATGAATAAGTGAACAAAATTTATCTTTGCCACTAGAGAAAACGTATCACCATAATATAAACCAAAAAGTTGTGTATAATCTTTACCACAAGAAGAGCTTTGAGATGATCAATAATACAATCAGGACCAACTTTGATAGCAAAAATCCACCTGCAACCAACAAAAAATTTCCCAAAAGGTAAAGGAACAAGTTCCCAAATTCTACTATTCTGAAGAGCACTCATTTCATCAAGTGTTGCCTGACGCCAACTAGGATGGGCTAAGGCATTACCTACAGTTTTTGGAATGGACACAAAAGAAATATATGAAAGGCAAGTATAAAGAGATTGGGATAGTCTATGGTAAATTAATGTGGTATATTATGGAGAGGGATTACGAGTAGAATGCATACCTTTACAAATGGCAATGGGAAGATCAGGTTTAATTATCGGAGTCAAAGAGAGCAGAGGAACTAGTACAAGAAGAGAGTCATTGGATGGACGATGAAAAGTCTGATGATGACTGTAAACCTGAAGAAGTGGTGGATGAGAGGAATCTTTAGGTATACTAGATACAAAAGGAGTATAAAAAACAATCGGAATATGTACTTGATTAGATGAAGACATAGGTGGAGAAGATAAAGACTTAAAATAAAAATAAAACTCAATAAATGTGACATCTGCAGAAATGAAATAGCGGTTAAGAGAGGGTAAGAAACATTTATAACCTTTTTGAGATCTCGTGGATCCTAAAAAGACACATTTGTGTAATCAAGCAGATTCTCAAAACCAGGACAAAAATTGTGAACAAAGCAAATAAACCTAAAAACTTTAAAGGGTAAGGGATGGAGAGGTTTATGAGGAAATAAAATAGAATGAGAAATTTTATCATGTATAACTAAAGATGGAATATGATTAATTAGATAACATGCACTAGAAATAACATCACCCCAAAACCATTGAGGAACCCCACCGTGCGAGTAGTTTCAACAAGATGTCTATTCTTGTGCTCAACATCCCCATTTTGTTGAGGTGTACAAGCACATGAAGTTTGATGAATAATGCCATGAGATTTCATAAAAAGTGTTAAAAAAATGAGAAAGATAATCACGGGCATTATTACTATGTAAGATTCAAATTCAAACTCCAAATTGATTTTTAATTTCATTAAAAAAGATTGAAATATAGAAAACAACTCAAAACAATGTTTCTTTAAAAATAACACAATACATCTTGAAAAATCATCAATAAAAGTAACAAAATATTGAAATCCTAAATTAGACTTAACATGACTTGGTCCCGAAATGTTTGAATGAACTAAGGAAAAAAGGAACGAAACGCATTGTGAAACCCTATTAGGAAAAGAACTACGACTTTGTTTTCCTAAATGACACAACTCACAAGACAAATTGGATAACCTGAAAAGACTTGAAACAAGTTGTTGCATCTTAATAGGAGTAGGATGACCTAACTGAGCATAAGGTGAGATGGAGAAATCATGACCATGCCAACATGTGCAGATGTTCATAGGTGATAAAGACCATGAAACTCACATCTGGTACCAATCATCCGTCCTGAACTCCAGTCTTGTAAACAAACAGAACCTTTGGTAAAAGAAATGACACAATCAAGGGAACGAGTGAGATGACTAATAGATAATAAGTTAAAGGGAGATCTAGAGACATAAAGAATGTTATCAATAAATAGTGAAGGAATGAGATGAATAGTACAACACCATGGGATGAGACCTTAAAGTCATTAGCCATGGTAATAGAAGGTAAATAATCAGAGGTAGACATAGAAGAGAAAAAAGATTTATTACCACTAATGTGATCTATGGCACCTGAGTCTAGAACCCAAGGACCAAAACAATTGGTGTGAGTGAGGCTACCAAAAGATGTACCTATATGTGCAATAGAAGTAGTGGAACCAAAGTTTTGGCGATCCTTATACCATTTAAGAAATTCACTTAAAATAGCAAGGTGGCCTGAAGTATATCAGATGGAGTAGGGTCTGTAGTATAAGGTTACACAAGAGGAGCAATTTGGGAAAGTGTTGTAGGTTTAGAAGGGCGACCATGTAAAGAATAATACCTATCAATTTTGTGGCCAAGATTGCCGCAATGATCACACTTGTGACGCCCTTTTCCCGACTTGCAAAGGTGAGTAGGATCATCACGCTGAGATACCAAAGCATAAGAGTCATAAACAGGATTAGTAGGTATATCAATGGTGTATTTATTTGGCACACGAAGAAGGGTGGAACATGTAAAGGCATGAGGCGATAACTCCTTAAAATCATGAAGAAGAGCATGAATTTTACTCAGATATTTTGTTATTGTACTAACAAGACGTTTGGGAACAATAACGTTGAAGAGATTTTGACATAAACCATAAAGACATTGAGTATCATTGGTGTACAATAGTTTTGCATGTTCCAAAAAATTCTGAACACGTCTCATAAGAACGAAAAATTTGTTTCAAAGATGAGTCAATGGTAGATTTGATAACAATACATAATTGTGCATCAATTTTCAACCAATGTAAACCTCATTTTCATCAACATCAACACCACACTTGGTGAGATGATCAAAATACCCCTGACTCTTAACCATAATTTAATATCTGAAGTCAAAGTATCATAATTTGTTCCATCCAATTTGTTAATGGAGAGATGAAAATTAACATAATTAGTATAGATGGACGAATCAGATATGATAGTGAAAGAGTCCATAGATGAAGTGAGACAAAACACCTTGGAAGAGACAGAAAAATCCTAAATCAAGATCACGAAGGTAGATCCAAAATAAGGACAACTCGGTGACTCTGACGATGGTAATCTTCGTCAAAAACAATTTCAGACGCTCTGACACCCACTGCGAAAATCGTCGACAATAAAGTAACAAGGAGTGGCACGTGAGGGTGTGTCGGAGCTCTGATCACCGCGATTTCAATGACACGGTGGTCGCCTGGTCGATACGAGTCGACCGATTATGTGTTTTGTCCAATGAGTGGCAGTGGTGGCGACGGTGCAAGCAACAACATGGACGGTATAGGCGCAGTGCAGCAAAATAGTGTATAAGAGCAGTAGAGATGGTAGTGGGAAAATAACGGTGAAGAATAGGTTCACCCAAAAAAATTACCCTAACCCTAGTCTCTAGATACCATATTAAAATAAAGGAAAAAGTAAATGTAGATTAATCTACCTTGTATAAAATAAACATGTAGGGGTTGTTTATTTATAATAAAAATAGTAACAGAATTATAGAAAATACGGGCTTCAACATAAGCAAATTAGTATGGAGAAGATACTCATCCCAAGACTTGCTGTTCCCCTTCAGAACTGCCCTAAGCATAGTTGATAGAGATCGGTTGACAACTTTTATTTGTCCATTCGTTTGAGGATGACAAGAAGTAGACAAATTAAGTTTTACTCCCAGTCTCCCCACAATGTTCTCTAGAAATGACTGGTAAATTTTGGATCCTTATCGAAAAATATAGTTTTAGGTAATCCATGAAGTTTAAGTACATCTCTTAGGAAGAGTTTTTCTATGTTGCTTGCATCATTTATTTTTTGGTAGGGAATAAAATGAGCCATTTTACTAAAACCATCTATTACCACAAAAGTATAATCAAAGCCCCTTTGGGTTCTAGGTAAACCTAGGACAAAGTCCATACTAATGTCTTCCCCAAGAGCACAAGCAACTGGTAGAGGTGTATGTAGTCTATAAGGCATAACCTTAGATTAAGCTTGTAAACAAGTAATGCATTTTAAACAGTACCTTTAAATGTTTCGTCTCATGTGAGGCCGAAAGAATTTGTCTTTCTATATGCTTAATGTTTTCTCTACCTTGAAATGACCCATGAGACCACCTTCATGTGTTTCTTTGACGAGCATCTTTCTATGTGAATCTTGGAGAATGCAAAGTTTTCCTTTAAATAAGTACCCTTGGTTTACGTAGTAACACCCTGTGGTTTTGTTTGACAGTTAGAAAAAATAGATGAAAATTAAGGATCTTGGCTATATAACTCATGAATGTGATCAAATCCAAGAATTTGGGCCCTCAATTTAGAAAATAGCATACGCCTATGAGATAATACATTAGCCACAACATTTGTTTTGCCCTTCTTTTACTTAATCACATACTGAAATTGTTCCAAAAATTCCATCAATTTAGCATGTTGTTTATTCAACTTATGTCAACCCTTCAAATATTTGAGTGACTCGTGATCACTATGATGATGACCTCTATAGACATTAGGTAGTGTTTTTTCTCAAGTTTGAAGGGTCCTAACCAAAGTATATAGTTCCTTGTCATAGGTGCAGTAATTAAGAGTGGAACTGTGAAAATTTTCACTAAAATATGCAATGGGTGACCACTTTTGATAGTAGAGCCCTTAATAAAGACCCAACCATAAGGGCAATGGCCAGAAGAATCCAAGAAGATCGGAACTCAGCTGAACCCGACAGAGTAAAGCTCTTATCAACTTGGGCCACTGATTTGTCTGTAAATAGTAGTATAGTTTAATTTTCCTTTTTTGTCCATGTATTGGGCCTTCGTATTGTCCTTTTGGGTTTTGTATTTTGGGCCCACATTAGGAGCAAAAATAATGCACAGAGTCACCTAGAGCTTAAATTGGACTTCATCTAAGCCCATTTGAAACCCTAGGCAACATAGGGCATCAAGAGCAAGCATGGAACGTCCACCCTCACACTTTACGCATGTCCTCAATGCTTTAAGTTTGACTTGACATATGGCACAAGATCCACCATTGCCACCCCCTTCAATTGATCACTTGACAATTGTCACATGGCCATCGCTTGCTCTACATCTAGGAATTTTAAATTTGAATTTTCCACTCACTTTTTGGCTCCAAGTTGGCTGACTTGGGAGGCTATAAATTCATGTATTCAGCCCTTGAAATTTAGCTTGAATGAGTATAGTAAAGTGTTGAAAATTTTCCAGCCCACACCTGCTTGAGCTCTTCTCTAGCTTAGCACATCTTGCATAGCCTAGAACCTTTGAAGAGTTGGCCTAACCTCTCTTCTCTTCCTCTCCATTTCTAGATCATTTTCCTCCATTGAAACACCTTGTCTTCCATGCTTAGAGCTTCTCTATTCCGCTGCCAATTCTCCATCCATTCACAGTTGGAAGTTTCATGGCTAACATAGCCATAGAGATTCATTAACTTTGTAATAACACAGAACCTATGCTTACCCCCGATGCATCACATTCTAGCTCAAAAGGTTTATATAAGTCTAGTAAAGCTAAAATGGGTGCATTAGTGAGTAGAAACCTTATTCTTTGGAAAACTTTTTCTTGTTTTTTGCACTAATGGAATGTAATGTCTTTCTTCACTAACTTGTTGAGAGATGAAGCTAGACTAGAGAAGTTAGGAACAAATCGTCTATAAAAATTTGCAAGTCAATGAAAACTCTTAACATCCCCTACATGCTTTGGGGTTGGCCAATCCTAAATGGCTTTTCTTTTGGTAGGTTCAACATGAACCCCTTCTTTATTTACAATGAAACCTAAAAAGTTGGCACTATCTACACAAAATGTATATTTGTCCACATTGCACGACATTCACCACACATTCTCCATTTTCCATCCTTTTTGGGCACCAACAAAATCGGCACGACACAAGGGATTAAACTCTTTTGAACCTAGCCTTTGTCTAGTAACTATTGAACTTGAGACTCTATCTCCTTAGCTTCTTCAAGATTTGTTTTGTATGTTGGTCTGTTGGGTAGACTGGCACTAGGAAGAAAATCAATTTGGTACTCTATTCCTTTAAAAGGTGGTAGTCCAGTTGGACCTTCACTAGGAAAAACATCACCAAATTCTTTCAATAGCTTTTCAAGCTAAGGAGACAAAGTACTAAGTTTGGAAGTAGTGGACAGTGTGGACGTGAGGGTTTCTTTACACGAAAGGAGGTATGAAGGTTGTTTAGTGAGAAAAACATGTTTTATTCATTTATTTGACAAAATGTTCATCTTATGAGTTACCTCGTGGAAAGGAACACCAAGCTCCCACACCTTTGACTCATCTTTAAGATTTATGTTTTGAATGTTTTGACTTTTTATTTCACTATCCAATTTTTTTTCATTTGTACTTGGTCTTCCAATACCTGTGTAGGCATTAAAGGGTGCAGTACAAACTTTTTGTTATTATGGGTGAAAGTAATCTCGTTGGTTAGACCTCATGTAAAGTCCTTTTGTCAAATTGCCATGGTCTACCCAATAACACATCACAAGCTTCCATGGATACTACGTCACATAAAACTTGGTTAGCATAGTTCCCTACAAATAACTTGACTTTCACCTGATCTTTTACAGTAATGTCCCCACCTTCATTAATCCAATGTAATTTATAAAGTTTAGGGTAAGGAACAACAAACAAATTTAATTTCTCAGCCCGCCTAAATAATTTATAAAACACTTGTTGAACAACACACTTCACTCAAACATTTTGTCAAACACCTAATGATCTATGGTTAAACTTGTAATTGATGATATGTGGATTCACATGACTTTAAACATGATTGGACAAGATTAATAAAGCAAAACCAAACACTCAAACACAATTAGAACCGATTGAAATTGAAGAAAACTCTAATGAAGCAAGAAATGCTACTACACATACACAAATTCACCTATGGACATTGTTTTGGACAGTTCAAGAGCAATCAATTTCTTTGAACCGAATCAAATGATCAAACACAATGCAAACAGTGGAAATATCACTGGAGATGTAAAATAAGATGTATACAACACGAAATTACACAAAAATAGTGAAGATTTTTTTAGATACTTAGTTAGACCATGATAAACGAGCTCTTAATAAAGGCCTAACCACAAGCAATAGCTAGAAGAATCCAAGAAGAGTGGAACTTAGTTGAGCCCGATAGAGTAAAGCTCTTATCAACACGAGCTACTGATTTGTCCGTAAATAGTAGTGTAGTTTAATTTTCCTTTTTGGGCCATGTATTCGGCCTCCGTATTTTTCTTTTGGGCCCACAATAGGAGCAAAAAAAAGACCCAAAGTCACCTGAAGTCTCCAATTGGGTTTCATTTAACCCGAATTGAAATCCTAAGCAACTTTGGTCATCAAAGAGCAAGCTTTGTCAAGCAAGGAACGTGCAACCCTCACACTTTGTGCATGTCCACAATGCTTGAAGTGTGACACTCCACATGGCACCATCTCCACCATTGCTGCCCAACCATTTATCCTGATACAAGTATCATTTGGCCATCGATTGCTTTACATCTAGGATTTTTAAATTTTAATTTTCCCACTCATTTTTTACTCCAAGTTGGCTGATTTGGAAGCCCATATATTGATGTATTCATTCTTGCAAATTAGGAAACAAAAGGCTCTCGATTCTTCATTTGTTTTGAATTATTCCAATTCAATTTTAAGCCAATTTTTTTCGAGGAGCTTCTGTGAGGTGTTGACCAACTGAGATAAAAAGTTCGTGCAAAAATACTTTGTAAATTGATTTCAATAAATCATACAAGTTACACTGCCAGACAAAGAAACTCTAGTTTTTGTTTTCTATTTTGTAATCCAATCTAGTGTTTTTCATTAGAAATTCCATTTGAGTGCCTACTTTTCTTATGTACCTTCATTTCTTGCTTATCAATTACTTATAAATTCTTTGAGTTTGTCAACATAATATTCCATTTGATTTTAGCATTTCAAATTACACTTTTATTGCTATAACTTTTTGGCATCTTATGTGATCTACCATTGGAGAGTTGGACATCAAGATGAGAAAGGAATTAACTCATCTTTGGTATCATAAGGACAAAAGTTTAAGATGTGCTCAAAAAGAGAGGACTACCAAGTGAAGTGGCATTGAGAGTGAAACACTTTAAGAGAAAGGTGACACAAAAGCCAACCAAGAAGCATAAATTCAAATTGTGTAAAAAATGTGTGACTATTTCTTTTGGTTTATATTTCTTTAAACATTTCAAATTTGTGGACTAATAATTCAATTAGATGGTGAGTGTGTCTCTAAGGTCAAAAGGTGTTAATGAGCCTCACCTAGGAAATGCCTAATTTTCAATTCTTGTAATTTTACAATTTTTGTAGCTTAGTATGTGTCACCTTCATTCGTGTCAAGAGTTTTTCACTAAGACAAAGGTTTGTCTAGTATAGTAGGGTAAGGTTCTGGCTAGGAAAAACTTGGTACTTAAGTTGTCCAAGTGACGTACCTCTCTTTCCTGGTAATCTCCCTATTATGCTTAGCTTATTCTTTTTCTATGTGAAAACTTTTTATACAAAGCTCAAAGATGTCTTGACAATCTCATCATTCTAGTGACAATAAGTCCAGTGGCAAATCTGACTTAAAAATGATTTTGAATGAAATTCAATCTTTAAGGATAATAAACATTGAACTTCAGTTTGTCCTAGTTGAGGAGAAACTCAAGACCTTGATAAAGAAGGAGGGAAATTCAAAAAACAAGTACTTCTAGGAGGATTGAATCATGGGATGAAAGGTTTGAGAGAGAAGCCCTTAGATTAGCTAATTTATACCAATGTGACCCTAACAAAAGGCTGAGAAAAGAGAGAAAAGTCAGAGAGACCAGGGTAGAACTTCCCCATTTCTATGGCAAAGAAGATGCTGAAACTTTTGGATTGGTAGATGAAAGTGGAACAATTATTTGAGTGTCACCAAGTGAGCGAAGAAAGAAAAGTTTCCTTAGCCATCCTGAGTTTCCAAAGCCATGCCATGCATTGTTGGTCTGCCTTAGTAAGAGAAAGACGTCTCCATTAAGAGCCTCTCATATTATATTGGAATGACCTTAGGAATGCATTGAGATGTAGGCATATAGCCTCTATTACCATAGAGAGCTAATAGATACACTCCATAGGTTGAGTTAGAAAAATATGATTATAGAATAATACAGACAAAAGATGGAGTTATACATGACGAGAGTTGGTATTAGAGAGGAAGATATTGTCACCATTGCTAGGTTTATGAGCGGATTAAGTCTTGAGATAAGGGACATAGTAGAACTTCTTCCATATCGAGATTTTCAGGTCTGGTACAAATTTGCATTAAAGTTGAACAAAAAATTTTGAAAAGAGGACCAGGAAGAAGTTCTTATTCTGATTCATTTCATAGGAAAGATCTTAAAAGGAAGGGCAAAACCAAAAAAGAAAGACCAAAAGAAACCCGTTCCCTAAGCCTAACAAAAGATAAATTTCAAAAGAAAGATCCACTCGCACTAGTGACATTAAGTATTTTAAATGTCAGGGTCGAGGTCATGTCAAGGCCTAGTGTCCCCTATAAGAACCATTGAGGCCATGACATATCTAGCAGTGAGGATGAGACTGCATGTGAGAGTGTGAGTAAAGATTATGAGAGCATAAAAAGTGAGGATGCATATACATGTGAGGGTGATCTACTCATGATCCGCAAAACCCTTAACAATCATTCTAGTCCACAACCCGAGTCTCAGAAAGAGAACATTTTTCATACTCAATGCAAAATTTTGGAAAACACATGTTCTCTTATCGTAAACAACGGATCATTTTGTAATTGTTGTAGTACTAGACTAGTTGATAAGTAGAATTTAATTGTTGTTCCCCATCCAAAACCATATAAATTGCATTGGCTCAATGAAGAAAGGGACATCCATGTCAAAAATCAGGTGAAAGTCAAGTTTTTTGTGGGTAACTATGAACATATTGGTTCATGTTATGTAGTTCCCATGGAAGCTTGCCAAGTCTTATTAGGCAGACCGTGGCAATTTGATAAGAAAACAATGCATAACAGTCAAACTAACGAGATTACTTTCACCCATAAAGATAAAAAGTTTGTAATTCATCTTCTGAAACCCACTTAGGCATTGGATGTCAAGGTCAAATGAAAAAAAAAATAGATAGTGAAAAAACAAAGTCCAAAAATCTCAAACTTCAGTCCTAAAAATGAGTCAAAGGTATGAGAGCTTGGTGTTCCTTCCCATAAGGTCACTCGGAAGGAGAATAATTTGTAAACAAATATTTAAAACATATTCTCCTCACTGAGCAACCTCCATACCTCCTTCTTTGTAAAGGAACATTCACGTACACTTCTTTCACTAATTCTAAAGTTAGGACTTTACCTTCTTTACTTGAAAACCTTTTAAAAGAATTTGGTGATGTAATCCCTAGTGAAGGTCCTATGGGACTTCCACCATTTAGGGGTACATAACACCAAATCTTGAAGAAACAAAGGAGATTGAGTCCCAAGTTCAAGAGTTAATGGAAAAGAGATGGGTCTAGAAAAGCCTAAGCCCTTGTATTGTCTTGTCTTGTTGGTGCCGAAAAAATATGGAAAATGACGGATGTGTTGTGACTACCAAGTTGTCTATAACATCACAACAAAATATAGGCACCCAATATTGAGGCTTGATGATATGTTGGATGAACTGCGTGGTCCACCGTGTTTTCCAAAATTGCTTTGAAAAGTGGATATTATAATATTTGAATCAAAAAGGGTGATGAGTGGAAAATCGCTTTTAAAACCAAATTTGGACTATACGAGTGGTCGGTAATGTCTTTTGGGTTTACTAATGCACCTAGTACATTCATGCGACTTATGAATCATACCCTTAGGGATTGTATAGGTAAGTTTGTAGTTGTTTATTTTGATGACATTTTAGTGTATAGTCATAGTGTTGAGTTCTCATGTACAATATTTAAGGTCTATGTTATAAATCCTTAGGAAAAATAAAATGTCCACCAATGCGGACAAATGCACTTTTTGTGTTGATAATTTAGTCTTCTTAGGTTTCATTTTCAATAAAAAAAAAAAAAGGATTCATGTTGATCCCACAAAAATCGAAGCCAACCAAGATTGGCCCACTCCAAAGAACGTGGGGGATGTTAGGAGTTTTCATGGCTTAGCAAGTTTTCACAAACGTTATGTGCCTAACTTCTCTAGTCTAACTTCACCACTCAATGAGTTGGTAAAGAAAGACGTCACTTTCCATCCGGGTCAAAAACAAGAAAGCGCTTTCCAAAAGATAAAGACTCTGGTCACTAATGCACAAATTCTAGCTTTACCATACTTTTCTAAAACCTTTGAGCTAGAATGTGATGTATTTGGAGTTGGAATAGGTTATGTGTTGTTGCAAGGTGGCCACCCAATTGCATATTTCAGTGAAAAACTTCATGATATCACCCTTAACTACCCCGCCTCAATGAATAGGTGCTTTGGTCAGGACCCTTTAGACTTGGAAACACTATGTAGTGTCCTAGGAATTTGTCATTCACAGTGATCGTGAGTCATTTAAATATTTAGCATAAGTTGAACAAACGACATGCAAAGCGGATGGAATTTTTAGAACAGCTCCAAAATGTATCAAGTACAAGAAGGGCAAGTCAAAGATAGTAGCTGATACTTTGTCTTATAGACATGCATTATTTTCTAAACTTGGAACCCAAATTCTTGGATTTGAACACATTCTTGAGATTTGTAGCTAAGATTCTGAACTTTCCACCATTTTTGCTAGTTGTCACTCAAAACCACACGGAGGTTACTATATGTCTGAGGGGTTTTGTTTAAAGAAGGAAAACTTTGTATTTCCCAAGGTTCACATAGAAAGGTCCTTGTGAAAGAGATTCATGAAAGAGGTCTCATGGGCCATTTCAAAGTTGATAAAACTCTGAGCATGCTTAAAGAAAGGTTCTTTTGGCCCCATATGTGACAAGATGTTCAAAGGCACTGTCACAAATGCATTGCATGTTTACAATCTAAGTCAAAAGTGATGTCTCATGGATTGTATACTCCTTTAACATGTTGCTTGTGCCCCTTGGGTTGATATTAGCATGGATTTTGTTTTGGGCTTACCTAGAATTCAATAGGGTTTTGGTTCTATCTTTGTGGTAGTTGACCGATTTAGTAAAATGGAACATTCCATACCCTGCCACAAAGTAGATAATGCAAACAACATAGCAAAAATCTTCCTTAGAGAAATAGTTAGGCTTCACGGGTTACCTAAGTCCATAGCATCAAACAGAGATCCAAAATTTGTCTGTCATTTCTGGAGAACTTTCTCGGAAAGATTAGGCACCAAACTTAGTTTTTCAACCTCTTGTCATCCTCAAATGGATGGATAAACTGAGGTTGCTAACAGATCTCTATCCACTATCCTTAGGGAACTTTTGAAGGGTAACCATAAATTTTGGGATGATTACTTCCCCGCATTGTGTTTGCTTATAATAGAGTGGTTCACAAGACCACCAAAATCTCTCCCTTTGAAGTTGCCTATGGGTTTAATCTTCTTACACCTTCTGATTTATTACCCCTTCCAAGCACTCATGAATTTTTACATAAAGATGGGGTTTCAAAAGATGAATTTGTTTGAAAATTGCATGAAAGGGTTAAAAGTCAAATACAACAACAAAGTGAGAGATATGCCAAACAAACCAATAGGGGGAAGAGGGAGATGATTTTTGAAGGGGATTGGGTTTGACTTCATTTACGCAAAGATCATTTTCCTACAAAAAGGAAGTCTAACCTCAAATGCCGAGGAGATGGACCTTTTCAAGTGCTCTAGTGTATCAATAATAATACATATAAGAGATTTGCTTGTGAGGTATGGGGTCCACACTACCTTTAATGTTTCTAATTTATGTCCTTTTGTAGGTGGCTCAGATGATGAAGCAGAACCCACAACTTTGAAATAAATTCTCTTCAAGAGGGTAGAAGAGTCCTTAATAAAGGCACAACCACAAGTGCAATGGCCAGAAGAATCCAAGAAGAGTGGAACTTAGTTGAACCCAACAAAGTAAAGCTCTTGTCAACCTAGACACTAATTTGTCTGTAAATAGTAGTATAGTTTAATTTTAATTTTTGGACCATGTTTTGGGCTCCCGTATTTTTCTTTTGGGATCTATATTTTGAGCCCACGGTAGAAGCATAAATAAGGCACAAAGTCGCCTAGAGTCTCAAATTGGACTTTATTTAAGCCCAATTGAAATCCTAAGAACCTTTGGCCATCAAAAAGCAAGCTTGGCCAAGCAAGGAATGTGTAGTCCTCACACTTTATGCATGTCCTCGATGCTTGAAGTGTGACACTCCACATGGCACCATCTCCACCATTTTTGCCCCAACCATTGATCTTAAGACAAATGTCATTTGGCCATTGGCTACTCTACATCTAGAATTTTTAAATTTGAGTTTTCTCACTCATTTTTTGCTTTGAGTTGGCTGAGTTGTAAGCCTATATATTGATGTATTCAACCTTGCAAATTAGCTTGAATGAAATTAGTAGAGTGTTGCACATTTTTCAGCCCACACTTGTTTGAGCTCCTCTCTAGGTTAGCCTATCTTGCATAGCCTAGAACCTTTAAAGAGTTGGTCTAACCTCTCTTCACTTCCTCTCCATTTCTATTTCTAGATGATTTTCATGCATTGAAGCACCATGTCTTCCATGCTTAGAGCTACTCCATTTCACTTCCAATTCTCCATCCACTCACGGTTGCAAGTTTCATGCCTAACCATAGCCATGGATGTTCATTTGACTGTAACTAACTCTTATATCAAATGATAGGCCAAGTCTAGAACCTTGCTTGCTCCAAGCTCTTTGCCATGACTTGAAGCATGATTTTGGATCTTGAACAAAGTGTTAACTACAATGTATTTATGCTTATCAAAACAACACATTCTACTGGAACTTTTTACTACAACATAATGTAATTTATTTATAAAAAAGAGAGAACGTAGAAATTATGAATATAAAAACAATAAAAAAAAATGGCCGCAGTCTATATATTTAACAATATTTTTATAAAAAGCATTTAGCATTTATTTTATAAAAAATGTTTAACAACTTTGAAAAATGTTTTTACAACTTTTATAGTAATAAAACTCAATCTTTTGATCAAACCACGTCAAAGATGTGGTTTTATTAAAAAAAAAAAAACGAAGCAAAACTCAATTGTATTTAAATTTTATATTTAGTTTAAATGATTATTTAAAAAAATTGAACCAATAATGAGTTGATTATTTTTGAACGAGAAACACCTCTAAAAAAAGTGAGATATTTATTCATTTAATTTAGTTCCTAATGTGATACTTTTGATATCATCTCCCAATTGTCAATTCTTTTAACTTGTCAGGTAATGATTTCATCATGACATCATGACAGTTAATCACAAAACTAAAAAAACAAATAATTAAAGAATAACTAAAAGAAAAAAAATACAAGGATTAAAACCCAAACACTTATAATAGAAGAACTAAAAATTTAATTAAGATATTTTCTTTTTTTTACCCTTCTCAAGCTTCAGTTTTTATTCCTTTTACATATTAGAAATTTTTTAAATGATCTAAATAGGCAAATTTAAAAAATGTAAATAAATAATTTATGTTTTCGAAGAAGCATGAATGTGTATATATTTTATTTAAATTTAATAAAGTAACGTTTTAAATTATAATGTTATTTTAAATTCGTAAATTGAAACACAATTGTATATTCTCAGTTAATAACTTTTAGAAACAAATATTTTTTTAAAAAAATATTTTAAAATAACTTTTATAATGAATTTGTTTGGACAAATCTCCGTAAGCACTTCTAGCATATAAAAACAAGGAGAAAAATGAAATGAGCTTTTCTATAAATTAAAATTATCCTATTTTGTTTTATATGATTTATTTAAATTTCACTTTTAACTTATATAAACTAATTTTAATTTATGAACAAGTTCATTTGGTAATTTTTATTTACTATGAATATTTATAATAGGTTGTGTTCAAACAAACCATATATTGTTGATATACATGTTTAACAAAATTATCATCCTCTTCTTTTTAGTAGCATACTAAATGGTTAGGAGGAGGAAAGAGAAGGTACTACCTACATTTGAAATCCATTATTTGAGGTTAATAAGGTGAATGGAAGAGATAGGAAATAATAAGGTGAATGGAAGAGAAAGGAAAGGGGGAATTATGATTTTAATTTTAGTAGTTTGAAATTTCTTAAACAAATTAAATTATAAAATAAAATTCTGGCAGTAAAAAATTCACAAATCTAAGTGACTAGAAGTTGCATTGTATGAAATCTATAAAGATATAGGTGATGTTACTATTTTAGTACAAACATGTTTCATGATTTTAGGTGTGTCTTAATAGAATGTTTACATGTTATGATTCTAGACTTTTGTTGTTAAGGATTCTTTTATAGATGAAAGTCTAGGCAATGTCCTACTATAAGAGCAATGACCAAATGTATACATGAAGAATGGAAGTCAGAGGCACATGCTCAATCCAAGATGCTGAGGAATTCTTGATTGTAAAAATGTACGAAATATTGTGTCAGAAGATTGTATAAAGTTTAGGCTGAAAAAAAAGTTAAAACTAGGTTTAGAAGGTTGACTTAGGCATGCTAGGATTAGGGTTAGGGTTAGCACACCTAGTCACATAGTGCCACGTGTCAACATGGCATTGGAGATAGTGGAAATTTGTGGAACTAGTGAGAGGAGTCCACGTGGCTACACATCATTGGAGAGCCTTCAAACTTGTGGAACAAGATAAGGTTTGGATAGCTTCCATAGCAAGATAGGGTTAAGGTACGAAGAGTGCTCTGCAAGCTAGGGTTAGGGTATGAAATATATAAATAAAGGTGTTTGTGTATGTAATTTTCAGCCTATGTTGAGTAATAAAATGCTGCAGAATTTTGTATAGCTTCATTGCATTGAGCTCATATTTGTTAGCTCCTCTTAAGTCTAACCTAGAATCTATTTGATAGTTAGCCTAACCTCTATCAATTATTGTTCCATCTACTTCATTCTCTTCACACAATTCATTGTTTTCACATCTATAAGCCACTCATCCGTCTAACACTTTGTTCAAGATCCAAAATCATGCTTCAAGTCATGGCAAAGAGCTTGGAGCAAGCAAGGTTCTAGACTTGGCCTATCATTTTTTATAAAGTAAATGCTAAATGTTTTTTATAAAAATATTGTTAAATATATAGACTGCGGCCATTTTTTTTTATGATTGTTTTTATATTCATAATTTCAACTTTCTCTCTTTTTTATAAATAAATTACATTATGTTGTAGTAAAAAGTTCCAGTAGAATGTGTTGTTTTGATAAGCATAAATACATTGTAGTTAAATACAATCAAACCATAAAACTATTGAAAACTAATTTTTTAATTAATTGACATGCCAAGTTTTAACACTTTAAGAAATTGAAATTATGAAACAATATTATTCTAACTTTAAGTACTAATTGATCTTACCTTAAATTTGGATATAAAGACTACTATTTTCAACAATATCTATAGTTATCAAAATATCAATTGACCACATTTTTTGATTCATTTACTATATCAGACCAACTAGGGAAATAAATAAGCCCAATTTATTCAATTAATATTATTTTAAGGAGTGCTAACAACCCTTTACAATTGATTAAAAACTATTGAACCTCCCAAAATGGAGAGAAAATTATTAAATAACAAGTAGAACCCACACAAAAATTTCATCTTTAAATAAACTTCAGTTGAGTATATTCACGACAGTGCAATCAAAACTGTGTTGCTGCCACTTCTATATTATTTCTATGGGAATTTGTTTTAATTTATTACTTTCTGTGGGAATGTGATTTTATCATTTTTCTTAGGACATATATTGTCTTAACTTTTTCTTTGGTAGAGAGAAGATGAAAATGAAAAGGAGGAGAAATACTTTTGATTGTTTATTAAAAAAAGATGGAAATAAATTGAAAAATGAACAATAATTAAAAACGTTAAAATTATTCTACTCCTATATGTTTGGATTGTGTTGTAAGAAAATGGAGATATAATGGGTATTATATTATCTAACTATTTAATCTTTAAAATCACTCAAATTACACAACTTTCAAAGAAAATATATTTCTATTTCTCACCTATTTATACTGTGAAACAATTAAAATTTAATTTTATATTTTACCTCTTCCTTTGTTTCTTAACTTTTCTCAGCATACATGAAGAATAAGAGACAAAAGCATGATTTCCAATAATTTAGTCAACAATAATTGCTTTGCAGCTGGTTATTGACCCTTTGGAAACAGCTGCAAAAGAATAAAAAGGTTCACTCTAGTAATAATACCAACTACCATCCTTGCCATTCCTCCCAACAAGCATCTACTAGTAAAAATTGCTTTCAAGAGACCTTAGCATATAAGATTGTGATACATATCTTGAGGACAAAGAATTGACACACTCAAGTGTCCACTAAGATAATTCAGCAACAGAAATATTCCCATTTTTGTAATCCTCCTCTAAGACTCTAACTCAGAGAACTCACTCTCAAAGAACACTGAGTGGAGAGCTCTCACACATTGCTCTGCTTCACTGTCATTTACAACCAATGAAATGTTCACCTGCAAAAAAACAAGGAACAGACCATACATGAAAATGAAACCATTTAAGGGTCTTGGCATGCATGTAAAGTTGAGGAAGTCAAATCATTTTATGCTATGAATATATGAAAGGTTTGATCATTCCCCCCTCCCTTTTTCTAGGAAAGGGCTTACGTGCAATAAATATGATTCTCATTAATATAATCACAATAATAATACACTACCATATAACCAAGTGCACACAATAACGGTTGATTCATTCCAGCAAATATACTGAATAATATAAAGTGGATTAGGGGATACCTTAGATGCACCCTGAGAGATCATTTGCACAGTGACTCCAAGGGATCGAAGAACACGAAAAGCCTGCAACAGAATCAATCAGTGATTACCGTATGTGATACAGTGTGTATCAAAGGTGCATGCAATAAGAAAATTAAAACAACAGAATTTAAAGGCAAGGCAAGTTTCCAAAGAGAAGAGCTCTATCAGGCAAGAGAGAACTCTATCTGCCCCAAATGATAATCCTCCGTATTCTTACAAAGCCAAAACATATAACCAACCCACTCCCTTCTAAAAGAACCATTTACAAAGGGAAATATAACAGAATCAGCCATTCCCCAAATACCGCTCCTATACTAACTCAGTAACAGAATATCATTAATAATCAATCCTGCTTCTTATTCTTTGGCCTATGACTATAGACCTGAATGGGCTATTCTACCTGGAGGAATGGTTTCTATCAATACCCTGTCCAATAGAATTAGCCTTGTCCCCAAGGCTGAAATTTGGAATCTTGGCACAAATGGTTGTTGCAGACCCACACAGCCAACACTTCCTCTAGTGTTGGAAGCTCGGGATCAGCGGGATATAAGACTGGGGTAATGGCAGATAAAGGAGATCCCTTGGTGACAGATCGCTTCAGCTGGGACACATGAAAAACTGGGTGAATTTGAGCCTAATCGGGTAACTGCAACTTGTATACCACAACTGCAACCTTATTGTTAGGCAACAGGAGCAGCATGATCAGCAGGTTAAGGAAAAGTGTGGATGGTGTATTATAGAATGAAATTAAATAAATGGAGTAGTGACAGTTAAGTTGTTAGGCGGGGGTTGTTTGCTAGTGTTGGAGGTTGGTCTATATATTAAGACCAACCTTGGGGTTTGGGGATTATGGGATGTTTTTGTTGTAGTTTGATAGGCATTATACCTGTGTGAAAGGAAGAATTTTCCTGTGGGAGTGCTGTGTTTTCTCTGTTTCACAGGCTCTAATAAAAATACATTTCAGTAAAGTTGTGCTTTGTTTTCCTTTGTGTGTTTTTGTGTTGTTCTCTGATCTGGTGACCTAACACTTATCAAGGATTTAAAATGGTCCATAGTAGCAGGGAGAGAGCATGGGATTGATGCGGCGAGTCAGAGTTGGTGATGGGGTCGAAGCTTCACATACACCCAATCAGGGATGTTGAACTCAAGTTGCTGACGATGTTTGTCAACATTCTTCATGGTCTTTTGAGTTTGATAACTTGCCATAGTGTTAGATACAAGGGGATGAGAGAGACAAAATATGGAGAATCTATTATAGAAGAAAATTTATAAATAAATAATAAGGTAGTCGGGGTCATGAGTGAGTTTGTTATGCGGGGGAATGGTTATGCTTTGGGGGTTGGTCTATATATTAAGACCAACCTGGTGAGTATAGAGAGAAAATGTTTTTGTCGTGTTGTGACAGGAGTTGAACCCGTGGGAAAGGAATTGTAATTCCTTTGTGGTGCTATGAATGAATTTTTGCTCTGATACTAATAAAGTGGCATTCCAGTCTTTCTTGGTCCTATTCTTGTTTCTTGTTTTCTGTGTTTCGTTGTCCTAACAATTTTTGTGTGTATCAGAGGTACATGCAATCAAAATTAAAATAACAGAATTTAAAGGCAAGGCATGTTTCCAAAGTGTAGAGCTCTCCCAAGAAAGAGAGGAATCTCTCTGCCGCAAATATCTATTCCAAGGATTCATCTGATAATCCTCCATATTCTTACAAAGGGAAAATATATAACCAACCCAACTCCCTTTTAACAAAGTCAGCCATTCCCTATATACCCGTCCTATACTAACCCAACTCTAACAAAATACCATTAATAATCAATCCTGCTTCTTATTCTTGGGTCTAGGGCTATAAACCTGAATGGGCTTATTCCACCTAGAGGAATGGTTTCTATCATTATGTCACCTGCAGAAGGAACTAAACATGGATAAATAACATTTGCATGTGGACATGAATTAACTTGTGCCTAAATTCTCATCATACAGCCTATGGTTTTTCCTTTTCCAAAATAAAAAATGCCACAAGGTTTCCCACAGAAAATAAAAAACTACATTCGCCACACACAGCAAAAGGGAGGAAGGTAAAGGCACAGATAGTAATATGGAAAGGAAGCAATTGAATCTCCATATAAAAATTAAACTTAGGATAAGAACTACATTTAGATAGAGATCAAAACTGAACCTTCTCCAATATTAGTGATGACCTCTGAACATTTCCAATGAGAGAGATTATGGATCTACTCTGTAGGAGATTCACCACAGCAATTTTCTCTAATTCTTCAACAACGTGGTCAAGTTCCTGCTCAAAGAGGATGAAATTAAATAGCTCACTATTTGTTAAAAATTCATTTTGCAAGCCTTAGCATAAAACTAGGTAATACCAACCAGATAGGCGATAACACAGTCAACACAGGGAGACAAATTTAAAAACATCACAAAAATTATCACTTCAAAAAATTAATCACAAGAATACATGTGCTTACACTTGCCTGCTGAATTAGCTCTCTGCTCCAGAGCTTTGATGGATCCAGTGTCAACGAAACACTGACTTCACTTGTAGCTACAACATCAACTGATATGCCTAAATCTTCGAAGATTGAAAATACCTGTATACACACGGAATATGAAAACTGGAACAGATTCATCCACAGGGAGAACACATCTGATGACTATTAGCTCTCACCTTAGCAAGGAAACCATATTGACCAAGCATGCGAGTGCTCACTATATCCAACATGGTCACATTACGTTTCAAAACAATGCTTGTTAATACTGCCTGCAGGTGGAAAAAGAAGAACTTAAACAGTCAAAGTCTTACTTGAGATAATGGGATTTACTATTAACGCCAAAACTAAATTTTACACACCTTGCTCATATCTCTTGACTTGGTGATGAGAGTACCAGGAGCTTTAGGGTTGTAAGAATTTTTAACCCTAACAGGAATATCACTTTCTCTTGCCGGTCTCATAGACTGTGGATGCAGAACCTGAGAATCAGAGAACAGAAAGATTTAGACTCATCTTTGATGGGATTATTCCAATATCCTGATAGGAACCCACATCTGAAAATTAGAATGGACCCACTTGTAGACCAATGTAGTCATGGGCCAAGACGAGAATACTAGGGGAGAGGGAAAGTTAGGAATTTTCTGAGTATGGTGTAGCCACTGGATTGGACTTTGAATTTCGAGAATTCACAGATATTTTATGTAATTTCTGTTGTTCACTTTCTAGTATTTTTTCTGTTATGTCCAGTCCTAATTGCTGTTTTCCGTGATCATTCTATTCTGATCTATAAAAGTAGTACTTCCAAACTCTTTTAATTTCCATCATATCCCGCTGCAAATGTCTATCTTTAGATCACACGGTGCTACTTAGCAATAAGATGATGAGCTATAACATGCTTTTGACTAGACCTGATAATAGATTACGTAATAACACAAACACTGGTATACGCTTATTAACAAAATAAATCAGAGATTACTAGAGAGCCAAGTTAGTGGCCAAAAGAATGTCATCTTGTTAACCATTCTATACCAAATAAGCAGTAAAGAATGTAAAAGCATCCAATTAGGAAACAGAGATGTTGATTCAACCATTTTCTGACAGTGACACTAAATCAGACTACATGGTAAAACACACAGAATGACATATAACAATAAGGTCAATATCACTCATGCAAACCCTTGGAAACTCATCTCACTGGTACATATCACTCCTTTTGCTCAATTACGCAATGTTGACCCACAATTCTTCTACTAGTCTCCAGTGGTACAATTGTAAACGGGTAGTTCTTCCCTTCACAGTTTCCACTATATCAATTGGCTATTCAATGCACATTATTCATCATCTCCAAATTTAACTAGTTATGTGGAACATCATCTCCTTGTTTCTACTATCTCAATGCTAGCATTTGGACCATTAACTTATTAGCATTATGTTCAGATGTATGTTGCATTGACTCAAAAAGAAGGTAACTAATCCTAAGACCTATTTTATAAGACACGCATAATATTGATATTGTGAGATACTCAATCAGGAATCCACAATTTTTTCCAAACCATAAAAGAATGCATATGGCATATTGTCAAAAGAAATGGATAAGTGAATGTAAATTTTCCAATGATACCTGAGCACCAAAGTAAGCTAGTTCAGCAGCCTCATCAAATGTCAAAAAAGGAACAGGTTCCGCTTCTGGGTATATATTTGGATCGCATGTTAGGACACCATCAACATCCTTCCAAACCTGTTTAAGAGATTGAATTAATCGCTTTTCTTTGAATCCATTTTGACATGCATAATGTATTTTATGTACAATTGCAAACCTGGATCTCAGGCAACCCTAGCGCTTTCCCAATCGCTGTAGCTGTCAAATCACTGCCCCCTCTTCCCAGTGTTGTCACTGCACATGATTTTCGGGCCTTCAAGAAGAAAAACAAGCAAAAAGCCTTTCTAATTAGAGAATTTCCATTTAGTAACACAATCCTAGTAAAGAAAATAAATGAAAAGAAGCATTGAAGAAACATTACACCACAAATACCTTTCCAAGGAAGCCTGTAACAATTGCAATTGCAGGATCAGCGAGCCAATCACCATGCAATCTTTTCGCAACTGCCGGATAAGTTGCTTCCAAAATGTCCGCATTAGTGAAATCATCAGTTGTTATAAAACCAATCTCAAATGCATCGTACTGTGAAACAATTATATTACCAACAAATCACTATAATCAGAGACAACACATCAAAATTTGAAATATTGCTCATAGTTGGGCCATCATATGAGCAATAAAAGTACTACCAAGCTTTTAGTTACATTATGTATTAAATAGGCAAATAAAAACACATACTTGGCGGGCCTTGACACCAATTTTATTAAGATATGCAGCAAAGATCCTAGTCGACATGCATTCTCCAAAGGAAACTAAATAGTCCTGAGTCCTTTTAGTCAACTCTTTCATCATAGCTATTCCCTTCAGAAGTTGCTCCAACTCTTCTAGATGCTCTGTAAATGTTTCCACATGCAACATGAAATTAACCACAAATTAGCACAAACAAGAAAATTACCAAACAATCATAGAGAAGAAAGAAGGCATATGATAGCATTCGTTTAGTCCACAAGGTGATAAAATAAAATGAAAAAAAAAAAAAAAACATGCAGCAACTATGAATTTATAAAATAAAAAACATGGTTAATGTTACAATTATAAGCAAAAACAATGACAAAGCCTCAGCTTTTTCCTGATTTGAAAGATATGCAGTGACAGTATTTTTTATCTAAACTGTTTGTTAAGCCATCATTCAATCTAGAAAGGGCATGACAAAACAAACTTAAAGTATGAAATGCCTTTTTGTTCCTGTCAAAGCATATCAAAATCACAATTATAGCGTACAATTTCATCTCACTTATACAATTTCATCATATAAATACAATGTAGGCGCTGCTTCAGGTTAAATATAAAATGATGCGGCATGTGATAATTATTTTCTATCTTGATTAGTTTCCTTTTCTAAGTTAGTTTTACTAGCTACCTTTTTCTTATGAATTCCATTTAAAGTCTTTGATTTGTTGTTTAGCAGTAATCAGAGTAAAATTTCCCGTGATTTATCATTAAATTTCTCTTCATCTGAGTGCCAAAATGTGCCATTCTTCCACTGCACCAAAGACTTATTAATTCTAACACCTAAAGCATAAACATCCAGACTGGCCTGTCATATTTAATGTCGAGGCAGTCAAAGATAGAAGACCAGAAATTCAACTCACGAACTTCTTCGGGATATGATCATATAAAATAAACTTGAATGTGGAAATCATATTTCTCAGGCAATACAAAGTCAAACAGTAACAAATATGCAAACAGGTATGATTCAATCTAGCGAATTAACCAAATGCATGTTCCACAACCATATAGGCGAAGTGGTACTATTGATACACACAAATAAATACCCAGAACTGGGTAGGTGAAATGATTTGATAATACCTTTTTTTATCTAAAAACATATAAAATAATATTCAAATGGTCCAACTTAACCATCGAATGATATACTGTGAACAAAGCAGCTTACTTGCAATAACAGATCTGTCTACTCCAAGCTGATCCACAGTCCTGAGAGACAGATAAGAACATGCAGTGAGAAAATAATTTGTTTCTTCCGGGATAAAAACTGATTTTTCTTTCTCAAGATAATGTCACACTAGAAAAAGTAAAAACAGAATACTCATTGCTCTTGCCTTTGGTGCAGGTCTTTTATAAAGCTGAGCTCTTCAATACTTGACACATTAGTAACACCACAACTCACAGCTTTCTCTCCAGCCTAACAAAACAGAAAGCAAACATTTTTTACTCAACAACAGTCTTTGATCATCACAACACAAAACAAAACAGTGAAAAAACCAACAAAAAGAAAAGTGGGTCAAAAAATACCAGCAAAAGCTTGTTTGTTGTCTTTCCCATGGCAGAGAGAACAACTATAGGTCTCTCCTCTGGGAAACTCAATATAAGGGTAGCCACCTCTTTCATCCTCTTAGCAGAAGCCACTGAGGAGCCACCAAACTTCATGACACATGTGAAACTGGTTTCACCCTCACTACTCACCTTTTCATGCTCAGTTACACTCTTCTCAATCACATCACTTGCCGAGGCTTTACACGTGACACTGAATGCCATCCTATTGCCCCAAACGCTTCTTGCACAAACAGGAGCACCAAATGTCGCAAACCCAATTTGGGGCTTGCATTTATGCATGCTACTCCTCACAGCAAGGCTCCCTTGGACTCCTTGAAACTGCAACGCGCTTGCCATGCTTTTTCCAAGCAAGTTATTTCGACAAATGAACACAAACCTTAAGGGATCTGAGAAAGCCTTGCGACCCAAATCCTTTCTCAAGTTCTCCAAAGCTCGATCTGCACAAAAAGGAAAACACCCTTTACTCCATTTCGTCACAGCATCATGGAAAACGGTAAATTACAAAAAATCATGATTAAAAATTCAATTTTTATTGGTTTTCTTTCGTCTTATGGAACGACAAAACCTTACAAGAATGGAGGAAAGAAATGGAAATGAAAAAGAGAAGGGAAAACCTTGAGAGAAAGAGCTCCGGAAGGTGGAAATGCGAGAAGAAAATGAAGGAGTTTTGGGACTGAGAGAAAGGAAAACGAAACAGAGGAAGGTGTGGGGCAATGGTGGCGGCACTCCTCTTTTATTTATGTCTTCTCACACACCCCATGAAAGGTCTAAAACGTGTTTTATATACGTGTTCCATATATGCGACAAAAAATCTATGTCCCATTCTCGAAGTGCTTGGTTTAAAGTGTTCTCGATTTATTAATTAATAAGGCCTTATAAAATGAGTTTTAATTATAAGTTTTAAAAAATGATAAACAATATAAATTATTTTTAGTTTCTATAAATTATATTTTAGTCTAGGGTGATTTTTTAGTTTAAAAAAATAAGCTGGTTCTTATATTTTTAGTTTTAAAATAAATCAATTTAAAAATTTTGTATCATGTTGAAATAAACTAATATTAGGTTTTACTATATTTCCAATTATTTATTAACATCTTAATCAGAATTCTTTTTTCCGAAAGTTTCAAAATTTTTAAAAAGTCATAATTAGTTTTTAAAAACTAGATTTTGGTTAGGATAGTTTTTAATTTAAGAAAATATTTTTTCTTCTAAAATTTTAGTTTCAAAATAAATTAATTTAAATGTTTTGTATCATATTATAATTAATTTAAATATATGTTTTATATCGTAATGACAATGTTAATAAATTTATTTCAAGGATACAAAACTCAATAACATAAAATAAAGAAAAACTTATCAATTTTAAATTGATAAAGATTTGAACAAAGTGTTAAGTATGTTTGAAACTAACCTTATGCTTAATTATGAGAAATGCTATTTTATATTTATTGAAGGAATAATTTTATGACATCTTGTTTCTGGGAGAAATATACAAATTGAAGCAAAAATTGATGTTATTACCTCTTTATATTACCCCATTTCTATACAGGAGGTGCGTTGCTTTACGGTACATGCAAATCTTCTTTTGAGTATAAACAATGGTATGGAATATTATCAAAGAGTAGAATATGACTTGTTTTATACAAGTCTAACTATTTATTTATTATCAAATATTATTAAGTCACAAAAATTAAAAAAGAATCTTTTATTTCTCACGTCTTATTACCAAATAATCTAACATTATTTCTTTTTTTTTTTCATTTCTCTTTCCAGATGTTAATGACTCTCCAAATACTAGTGCATATTATCGAGTTTGGATGACATCTGAGTTTGGATCGAACACTGATTTGCGCGGACGAATCGTGAGGAAGTTAAAAAATAAAAATAATAATATTTAAAAACTAAAAACTAGACAATTTAATTTTTATAAACTTTCTTCGCTGGTTGCGAAATGAGAGAAAAAAAAACTAAAACTTCTCCCACATAATTTATTTAATTATTAATATTTATATTTATATAATAATAAAATAAATATAATTAATTATAAAATATTATTATTATTAGTTTTCAATAAAATTATAAAAATAATAATAATAAAATTGCAATAAATTTATTAAAAGAATAATTTAATTATATAATATATTATAATAATATTAATAATTATTAAAATAATAATATTTTATATATAATAAATTATATATATAATTTATATATATAATCGATTACGTTATATACTTAATCGATTTCGTAATATATATATCTTATATAAATTAATAATAAATAATTTTAAAAGTAAAATTAATAAATATTATATAAATTTTTGTAATAAAGTATTATATAATATTATTAATAAATAGATAATAATAATATAAATATAATTTAATAAAAAAATTTAAAATGAAAATAAGTT
>Ga0099824_1002430_pt1 | contig 27213 bp, 20 predicted proteins | sample SiratrowhiteBW_FD_76837 | JGI IMG/M metagenome (GOLD analysis project Ga0099824, IMG submission 76837) | Root nodule microbial communities of legume samples collected from California, USA - Siratro white BW | ecosystem: Host-associated > Plants > Roots > Nodule | place: USA: California...
CACATATTATTATTACAAGCTAAAACACTTGTTTAATTTTCTTTCAACTTATTCAATTTAATTTCACACTTTTTAATAAATTCTTTTGTTATATATTTACATATATATTAATTTTGAAAAGAAGAGATATATTAAAGAGAAATATAAATTGTATAATAGTGAATTTAAAATTCATAACCATATATTAAAATGTAAAAAAGTTGCTTACGAAAAATTAAAATTTAAAAGTATTATAGTTATTTTATTCCGAAGTATCGGTTTTACATATTCATATGTTATAGATTCTAATCATAACTAATATTATATTTATCGAAATCTATATACTTCTTTTTTACTAAATAATTACAAAAAAAATATTTGACTTAAATATAAATATAGTTTAATTATTCTTACATTATATTGTGACATTTCAAAAGTATTCTTCTCTCAATTAAGAAAACAATTTTAATTATTTTATAACAATAAAGAATATTTAAAAAAATAAAATAAAATAAATTATTATTATTTATATTTGTTCTGACCACATACGGATTAATTTTGCTTATAGTGAACTATATATATACACATCAGCAGTTGGTTTACATTCTTAAAACAAATGTTAACTGATTTTCCAGAATACAAAAGTTTTAGTTGAGATATGTAAATATGTGTTTGTATATATATTTTTAAAAAGAAAATTGTACTAATTTTAAAACAGATACGCACCAGTTTTATATGTTTTAAATAAAAAGAAATTTGCATTCTTTTAATCTTTTCAGATACACATTTACCTTCATGATATTTTTTATAACTTTAAAAATATATTTGCATATATTTTACTAAAATTACATTTTTCTATCTTTTTTGACTTAAAATGTTGTATTAACTAAAGCTTCAAAAAATATAAAAAATAAAAACTAGAGTTTCAAAATATGAAAAAATATTTATAAAAAATTAAATGATTTAATTTTTAAATATTAGAAATATAATAAAAATATATTGTCAGTAAATTGTCTTAAAAACTGTTAAAAATTTACTTTTGAGTTAAATATTTTTTTTTTGTAAAATAAAAAAAAGGAAGAAGCTATAAAGTATATGATTAATAACTTATTATTATGTTTTGTTTGTGGTTTCAGTATAAATATAAGTATATTATAAGAACATCTGGGATTAGTTTAGAATATTATAGTTTGTTTAGTAGACTTCATTGTGAGACTAAAATAATTAAATAGATTTGAGTGCGCTAAGCAAATTTCAGGTTGAAGCAAGATAGTTGCGGTTCAAAATAAAGTATAAGGTTGATGTGACTCGAAAGGTATAAAGCAATATTAGTGGCGAAGAGATATATTCAAACAGAGGGCATTAACTATCTTCAAACTTTTTTTTCCAGTAGTAAAGATGACTACTATAAGGTTGTTTGTGTCTCTAACTTCTATATATAGCTGGAAATTGAAATAGTTAGACATAAATAATGTCTTCTTACATGGAGAGTTAAAAGAAGATGTATACATGGTTATTTTTCCTAGATCAGTAGTACAAAATTCTATAACAGGATAATACGTCGGTTAAAACAAAACCGACGTAAACAAAAATGCGGTGGCATTTTTTGTAAATATTTAAAACAATATTACGTTGGTTACCTCAAACCCAACGTTACATATCATATACTACATCGATTACTTCTCATAACCGATGTAGAAAAGACTAAAAATATAAAAAAGATCAAAATTTGAAACCTTTGATATGACGGAGAAGATATAACGTCGATTATGTTCTACTAACTGACGTAATATATTGTCTATATTATGTTGGTTTAGTCCCTCAACCGACATTATATCTTCACCGTGGCTTAAAGTAAAAAATTTGAGGAAAATTATTAAATTTGGTATTAATATTACGTTGATTGGAACTTTAAAATCAACGTTATATCTGCCCCTGCGAGAGTTTGGGGAAAAAATTCAGTAAATTAGGGTTAGATACTACGTCGATTATTAAGTTGTAAACCGACGTAATATCCCATATTTTAACATTTCAGCCACTGTTCTTCTCTTACACTTTGCCTCCTTCATTTTCACTTTTGAGTGCTCTGCTAGTTTTTCTCCTTTTGCCATTTTTGTGGTCGAATTTTTTTCATGTGCCTTCATTCACTTCATTTCCTCCATTTTCATTTCGCGTCATTCTGCTTTTTCTTCTCACTGGTTTTTATATGCATTTTGTGTGGTTCCGCTTTCTCTTCTCACTGGTTTTCATTTACATATTTGTGCTTACTAGTTTTGCTAGGTTCATTTGGAGTGCAGAAGAGTTTTGTCACTTGATGCATGAGCCTTTCTTTGCCACCATGAATGCTTGGTTCGACATCCCTTACCGGTTCTTTTTGCAAGAGGTTAATAGTTTTGTAAAATTCACTAAAATAATTTAGAAATTTATTTTTAACCCAAATTTTTTATCAGCAACTTGATTTAGGGTATATTTGATGGTAGAGTTATTACATTGTCTAAAATTATCATAGATTTAGGGTTTAAAAAATTTAGGACGAAAAAACTTCAAACGACCATAACTTTTGATAGAGAGCTCGGATTGAGACACTCCAAAAATGAAAGTTGCTTGAAACAACATAACGAAGCTTGAGAGAAATACCCAAGGGGGATTCGAAATCAATTTTTTTTCCAAAATTTCATTGTTTATTATTTCTTTTTTATTTTTTTAGTATTTTTTACATTTTTTTATTTTACCTATCTATAGCTATCAAAAAATTCTGAAAAATTGTTGTTGTTTCGTTGTATATATTAGAGATTTATCAAAGATTTTTTTTTGAGTTTTAAAGGGTTTCTTTTGAGATAGAGATTGCAACAGGAGCAACAATCTCTTGAATCCCCAAGAAAAAACTCAAATAAAAATAAAAAATAAAATTATTTACATTCTATCTATTGTTATTCTATTTAAGAGTACACCATGTGATCACATGGTAAATACAACACAATATGAATCCTACAAAAGTATAGAGGACAAAAAATGTACCACTTGAAGACCAAATTTAGTTTTGAGCTCTTGTAATGGACTTAGAGCTATAACTTTCTCCCCCTGTGAACAATTTTCTCTAACTAAGTGTTGTAATTCTATGTGTGTTTTTTTGTGTGTGAGTGTATCTCGTGTATGTAGATGTTGTCTATAGTGGTGACTGTTCCTCTCTTTAGTGTCCCCGTCTATTTTTTTTTATTTTATTTTTGTAGTGAATAGGGTTGAGGTAAGGTATATAAGTTTGTAAAAATACAATGTGTCCTTTAATTGTGATTTGCAAATTATCTCTAATCATAAAAAATGTTTCTTTTTCAGGCTTTTTTATTCTTCTGGTGTTAGCAAACTTTAATGAGTATTTCTTTATTAAGAAAAAGTGAGAAATTAATTGGATTAATCAGAATTATTTGCATTAAAGCAGAATAATTGATTATCATAAAAGACCCTAAAATAGACTCTTTAATATCCTCAGCTTCCTTTATCAAATTTATTTCATTCAAAATTCGAATTAATTCTATTATTAGACTCAATCAACGTTTAATGAAGCAAATTTCTATCAATTTAATTAAGTCAAATAATCTACGCTCTAATTCTAAAAATAGTTAAAAGAGCCTAGTCAAATGCTAAAGCTCATTTTCCTATTTAAACATCAAGAGACTGGACCTTTTTATTTTTATTTTATTTACAAGTAGTTTAGAAAATGGACACAATTAAATGAAATCTAATTATTTTTTTTTTCAAACGAAACATATTTTTCATTATTATTTTTTTATTATATTTTTTATTATCTTTATTATTATTATTATTTAGTTATTGCACTATTATTTTTATTATTAAAAATTAGAAACAAACAATCTATATTTTTAGTTTTCTTTGTCTTTTTTCTTCTTTTTTTTACTAAAAGGAACTACTTATACCTAAGTCACATTTTTTTTATTAGTGTTTTATTATTATTATTTTTATTTTCTATAAATAGGTAAGATGTAAATCAAATTTTATTATTTTTATTATTACTATATTTAAAAAAAACAAAAATTAATGCAAGAAAACTTAAATTAATAAAATGTTTTTTTCATTACTATTGTTATCAACTCTTGTTTTTTTAATTAATTTTATTCAACCGGAAGAAATTAGGTGTTGACAGTCTTCTTTCTTATGTGTTGCACAACTTTCTTCTTTCTACTTAATGTGGGACTTAGACTCACACTTGAATACCAAACAATCTCCCCCTCAAGTAAGAGTCCCTCTTCCATATTAGTACATTCCCCTTCGAGCGGAAGCACTTTTTCAAACACGAGTACCTTACTGACAACCGTCGTTTACACACTTAAACTGGACATGCTTGTCTACCTCCATCAGAAAGACTTTCGATACAGGAATCAAATTATACTCGTCTGAGCCAGTCACTGTCCAAACCATCGCCTCTGATACCACTTGTTGGAAATATCGAGGGGAGAAACACTGGGAAGATCAAACAAGAATGAGACAAGAGTCAAACCCACACAAGGAATGGTACCACCTTCAACCCAAAACCTTAAGACATTGAGTTTGTGGGTATTCTTTCTTATATGTTACTCAACTTTCTCATTTCTACTCAATGTAAGACTTAGAGTCATACTTAAATACCTAATCAAACTTGAATCTTATAAAATACACATAAAACTTATAATTATTACACGAAAGAAACTTTTTAAGCATAATACACTTATTATTATTAATGTTAATAATATAATAATTATTATCAAAATTAAATATTATTATTAATATAACTATTACTACTATCATGATAATTATTTTTCATAATTATTTTTATTATTATTCGTCATAATTTGAACTCAGGTAATCACGTGTAAATTTCGAACTAGGCAATCCAACCACATATCCTAACCACTTGCTTGGATCAAACTCAAAAGTCTACAAATATATGTTAAAAGTCTATAACTATATCTTTATTCCACAAAAGAGTACTTATCTAATTTTATACATAGTTATATTTAACATAAATATCTTTATGCTTTTGTGATTTGAACATCGGAAAATTACCTACAAATGCATTTTCTCTTTCTCTCAATATCCGGCCAAGAAAGTTTGTACGTGACCATTAAAAACTCGAGTCTAAATAAAAATTGGTTATAACTAAAAATCAACGTGATAACACCTTAAAAATTGCAGCGATATTTCAAGAATAACATATATCAATATACAATATTCAATATATTAAAAAGATTAACATAATATATATGAGGTGTTGGAAGGTTAAATTTAATGATCTAGCACTTGCTAGGTGTCGGAATCCTACTAAGAAGTTTTCATGAACTTATACGTGTCTTTGTCGCTACATGCAAGCACATTCATATTCCCTATGATAGACGAAGAGACAATTAAGTAGAAAAATGATACTTTGACACCACTGTTCACCTAACTCCCATTTGACACTCCTACGGGTCACGTGGGCCCACCAGCGAAAGAGAGAGAATGTGTTTGCTTTTGTTGTATATGAAAGGGTAATTTCGTCAATTTCATCTAAGTGGTTAGTCGGATATATCTAAGTGGTTAGCGACAAGTATTGATTTAATACGGGTGTCAGAATTATGAACGTAGCTAACCACTTATATGTACATGACTAACCACCTTGATAAGTTGGAATAATTGACAGACACTGATTTAATATGGGTGTCGGAGTTATGAACGTAGCTAACCACTTAGATGTACACGACTAACCAGTTATTTAAGGTTGGAAAAACTCACAGGCAATGATTTAATAAGGGTGTCAGAGTTATGAATGTAGCTAACCACTTTGATGTACACGACTAACCAGTTATTTAAGGTTGGAATAACTCACAGGCAGTGATTTAATATGGTGTCAGAATTATGAACGTCGCTAACCACTTAGATATACACGACTAACCAGTTATTTAAGGTTCAAAAAACTCACACATAGTGATTTAATATGGGTGTCGGAGTTATGAACATAGCTAACCACTTAGATGTACACGACTAACCAATTATTTACGGTTGGAAAAATTCACAAGCAGTGATTTAATATGGGTGTCGGAGTTATGAACGTAGCTAACCACTTAGATGTACACGACTAACCAGTTATTTAAGGTTGGAAAAACTCACAAACAGTGATTTAATATGGGTGTCAGAGTTATGAACGTAACTAACCACTTAGATGTACACGACTAACCAGTTATTTAAGGTTGGAAAAACTCACAAACAGTGATTTAATATGGGTGTCGGAGTTATGAATGTAGCTAACCACTTAGATGTACACAACTAAATAGTTATTTAAGGTTGGAAAAACTCACACGCAGTGATTTAATATGGGTGTCGAAGTTATTAACGTAGCTAACCACTTAGAGGTACACGACTAACCAGTTACTTAAGGTTGAAAAAACTCACAGGAAGTGATTTAATATGGGTGTCGGAGTTATGAACGTAGCTAACCACTTAGATGTACACGACTAACTTGTAATATAAGGTTGAAAAAACTCACAGGAAGTGATTTAGTATGGGTGTCGGAGTTATGAACGTAGCTAACCACTTATATGTACACGACTAACCAGTTATTTAAGGTTGAAAAAGCTCACAGGAAGTGATTTAATATGGGTGTCAGAGTTATAAACGTAGCTAACCACTTAGATTTACACGACTAACCAGTTATTTAAGGTTGGAAAAACTCACAGGCAGTGATTTAATATGGGTGTCGGAGTTATGAACGTAGCTAACCACTTAGATGTATTCGACTAACCAGTTATTTAAGGTTGGAATAACTCACAGGCAGTGATTTAATATGGGTGTCGGAGTTATGAACGTAGCTAACCACTTAGATGTACACGACTAACCAGTTATTTAAGGTTGGAAAAACTCACAGGCAGTGTTTTAATATAGGTATCGGAGTTATGAACGTAGCTAACCACTTAGATGTACACGACTAACTAGTTATTTAAAGTTGGAATAACTTAGAGGCAGTGATTTAATATGGGTGTCGGAGTTATGAGCGTAGCTAACCACTTAGATGTACACAACTAACCAGTTATTTATGGTTGGAAAAACTCACACGTAGTGATTAATTTAATATGGGTGTCGGAGTTATGAATGTAGCTAACCACTTAAATGTACACAACTAACCACTTTGACAAAATTGACGAAACTGATGAAATTGACGAAATTGATGAAATTGACGAAATTACTGTTCCGTATACAACAAAAGCAAACACATTCTCTCTTTTGCTAGTAGGCCCACATGCACATAAGAGTGTCAAACAGGAGTAGGATGAATAGTGGTGTCAAAATAACATTTTCCAATTAAGTAATAGCTTAACTGTGATGAGTGATGAGTGATGAGAAAACTTCAGCATGCACCTGAGTCTCCTACAATCAATTATTTTTATCATCATAAATCTTGTTGAAGAAAACACACTAATGCCTATAAATTCTTACATGCATGAAGAAACAATAACGCACCACAAAACTCACGGTAAGAAATCTGCAAAATCAAAGAATGGCTTATGTGAGACTTGCTCCTTTGTCTCTCTTTTTGCTTGCCACGTCCAGTATGTAGCATTCCATTCTTCATATTTTTTCATCGTTTCTGTTTATATATTTCAGAAATTTGTTCTGACTTTGAAATGTCATTTTTAGTAGTGTTTCCGATGAATGTGTATGGCTGTGAAAAGTGGTCATGCATGATGCATTCACTACTACTTCTATAAATAAAAGCTTATGATGCATCTACTGCTATCAATAAAAAGAGTGTTCCATCCAACTCATGGTTGGTTACCGTAGAATCCTGGAACATGAGTTAATAATAAACAAAAAGGTTATGATATTTTCTTTTGTTGGAAATAAATAAGAGAAAAAACAGACAAATAGTTACCATCAGGAAAAAAAATTGGCACATTGGTGGATCAATTTTGTAAGCTAATATAACAATTAGTTACTTAAAATAGCACTGAACCTTATGAGATGACCAAGAAATCCAACAAAATCAAGAATCCTAACTTGTTCTTGCACTGACAACGCAGGATTTCAAACAGTGAACATCAAGAGCCTCAAAGCATTGGCTTTGAGGATGTACATCGCCACTTCAACATTTAACAGTTTTATAGACACGTTTATTAAAAGAATTGAACTCTACTTGGCTTTATTGTTTTCTTAAATTATTTCCGACATTAATACCTCTAAATATTTTTAGTGGATCTTTAATACACATTCGATCTTCAATAAACTTATTAAACTCTCTAACAATTTGTTATTCAACATTCTCAACCTTAATGAATTGTTCTTGAACACTTAAAGTTTCTCTTGTTTTCTCAAACCTCTTTTGCTCGACAAATCTCTAATTTCACCCTTTCTTCAATTGTTTATGTTTGATGGATGCTTGACGGATATGTGTTTTACTCTTCAATGATAGACTGGACTTATGCTCACTGCAACGAGTAATTTATTATCGCAATGAATATTTATAATATTTTATTTTTAATCAAAATCTTCAAGTATTCACTTCAGGCAAATTGTTTGTTGAGCTGCTAAGCTAGTCGAAATATATTCTACCTTTACAGATTTAGACACAGATAAAGCCAAGTAGCATTGTTTCAGTTTCAATATATCTTCACACCTTTTATGTAGTCCATCTAAATCATTCATGGAATGAGAGAGTAACCCCGATGCAAACACAACATCAAACCTTTAAGTAGTAAGAGAAAACAAATTATACCAGACAGACTTCTATTGTCGCTAACATCAACTTTCTTTAATCGACTTCAAATTTTCATTTACAACTGACACTATCCATATCCAAACTTTTTTCAATATTATTTTAGCATAATATTTTTTCTATCAGAAATCCATCATTATCTTGATGAATTTATAATCTAAGAAAAGGATGCAACAAGTTTAGATTCTTCTTCTCATATCTTTTCATCAATTCTATTCTAAAATCTTTAGTCATCTTTAAATTATTTTTAATACAGACTGAATCACCTACATACAATATAATAATTAAGATATTAGTTATATTTAACATATAAGATAGGCTCATTCTTTTTTTAACAGTCAAAAATAAATAGAATTAAGAAGCACACTTTAGACGTGCACCAACCTTTAAACACTTAGCAAAACCAGGGACAACTTCTGGTACAACATAAGGAAAACAATACATGGTACAACCATCCTAATATACCCCAACAGTGGACATGTGGGTATCTACCATTGAATATCTATGTCCCTACAATATAACAATAAGGAGCTAAATATCATCAGTGTATGGCATGCCTCTACAAGATTTTTGCACTCCGTCTGATTCCTTTACTTCACACATCTTCTGGGTTTAATTGAGTCACACAAGCTTTAGTACCAGTAAAACAAGCAATCTCCTAATGTCTTTACATGAATCTGGAAACTACTTCCCCTCACTCTTTTGTCAAGTCCCCCTCTAAATGCCTCCTGCACAATCTACAAAACCTATACTGTTGAAAGAAGACACTTAACTGGTGAAAAGTGTCAATCAAAGTATGAGACAGAGTTTCTTATCAACTTATACTTAAACACTAATCGACCCTTTAACAGTGTTAGACTAAAAATCTCTTCATCATCCACTACCCGACCACTAAAGACTACCTTATTTCTATGATTCCAGATCTCGGATACAATAGTCACTCACATCCCTATAAAGAGCTTTTTTTTAGTTAGTCTTCTCTCAACGTTGAGGTTATTCAACATAAACCTCTCTTTTTAGTTCACCATTCAAAAATGTTGAGTTGAACTAAAGTAATTTCCACTTTTGTTGAGCTAAAAGGGAAATTAAAGCTTTAATATTGTCTAAATGTACCATATGAACAAAAGTATCTTCAAAATCAAGCCTTTACAATAAGTCTTGATTTATTTTTTTAGATTGAATCTTTAAGTCATGCTTGAAGTTTGACTATTCTCGCCTTCAAAACTCCTTTAAACTCTTATTGAAGAGTATCATATGCTTCCTCGACTATTTTATCTCATGATCTTTAGAAATAAGATTAATGAAACTCTTTATTCAATCATTCGAGAAACTCATGCATATGTGATTCTCTTTCTTTTCTTTTCTTTTCACTCTTGAGTGTTGTGCAATTGTAGTAGCTTTAGTGGTTTTATCATCATACTCTGTTTACATGAACTCCAAGACATCCAAAGATCTAAACAAAGTTTCACCTTTTATAACGAAAATTCATCATAATTTTCAACTATATATAAATGACAAAGTACCCCACTTCTTTATTTCTTAAGAGGTTAAAATATATAGAGTAGTGTTTCCCTAAACTTTCTCTTACAGATCCGTTCAAATCCGTTCAAGATCTGCTAATACAATCAATACCTACCTAATATAACTAATCATATCTCATAGCATATTACTAAATAAAAACAGATATATAATAAAGATATACAATAATCACAATACCCCCCTCAAGTTGGAGCGTGAAGATCTCGAATGCCCAACTTGCCAAGTAAAAAAAGAATATTGTTGTTTTCCCAATACCTTGATAAAATATCTGCAAGTTGCTCATTGGTAGGAACAAAACTAGGACTAATACCCCCAAAATAATGGCATCATGAACAAAATGACAATCTACTTCAATGTGTTTGGTTCTATCATGAAAAACTGGATTCTGAGATATGTCTAGAGCAACTTGACTATCACAATGCAGTAACATGGGTGTAGAGTGTATCACATTAAAAATAAATAAAATTCCCTTCAACCATTCTAATTCACAAGTAGTCATAGCCATTGAGCGATACTTAGCTTCAGCAGACGATCTGGACACAATATGTTGCCTTTTCGTCTTCCAGGATATAGGAGAGTCACCAAGAAATATTATCCAACCCGTAAGTGATCTTCGGGTCAACGGGAAACTAGCCCAATCAGCATCACACCATCCATGTAGGCGTAGGTCACATTTACTACTCAACAAGATACCTTGTCCTGGATGTTGTTTCAGATAACGAACAACTCGTAGTGTTGCGTGCCAATGATCCTCCTTTAGTTGTTGCATGAACTGAGACAAAATATGAACACAATAGGACAGTTCAGGCCGTGTGAAGCATAGATAAATCAATCATCCAATCAAATGACGATACAACTCTGGGTCAGCAAGTAGCGTACTAGTGGACAAAGCCAAACGATGATTTTGTTCCATAGGAACAAGAGCGGGTTTAGCACCCAACAAACCAACTTCAGAAATTATATCAAGTGCATATTTCCTTTGACACAAGTAAAATCCCTCTAAACTTTGCACGATTTCAACACCAAGGAAATACTTCAAGACACCCAAATCTTTCATATGAAAACAAGCACTCAAATAGGCTTTAAATCTCTAGATAGTTGCACTATCATTTTCTACAACAATTAGATCATCAACATACACAAGCACACTGAGGTGAATCTTACAATTGTTCATGGAGAATAAAGAATAATCTGAGTATTATTGCTGAAACCCATATAGAGTGACTTTTTCAACTTACACACCTTTCCAGGAACCAAGACTTGGAAACCAGGCAATAACTTCATATAAAACTTCGTCTTCAAGATCACCATCGAGAAAGACGGCGTTGTGAACATCAATTTGATGAACCTCTCAATTGTTTGCAGTAGCTACTGTAAGAATACTCACGCTGTAGTCTTCATAGCAACTGAAGCAAAAGTCTCAGTGTAGTCAATCCCTACAACTTGGTGATTCCCAAAGATTACAAGTCTGGCTTTCAATCTTTCCACTGTGCCATCAGAGTGATACTTGATTTTGTAGACCCATTTGCAACCTAGTGCCTTCTTGTTTAGTGGTAGGTCATCTATCTCCCACGTATCTTTTTTCTCCAATACTTGTATCTCACGTTGCATTACATCTCGCCATCGCTTATCTTTGACTGCCTCAGAATATGTCACAGGTAAACGGTCTGCATGTATTGCTGCAAGAAAGATTCTATGTCATAGAGAAAAATTATTACAATTCACATAGTGTGCAATGAGATAAGAATTACTTGAGGAATCTTGCGGTTTAGGTGTTAGTGGGAATGGACTCATTTTTTGTATTGTATTAGTGACATAATCATGCAAAAAAACTGATGATTTTTTCTGTCTGTGACCTCGACCCAACAATTCCTCATGAAATTTTTGATCATCTTGCTCATTTGGTTCCTATACTAAAGTATTATTTATTGGCAGAATAACATCAACTTCATGTTACACTAGTATTGCATTAGGCACAGCATAATCGTCATGTCTTGCTCCATCTCTTTTTCTCAAATCATCAACGTCCTCCAAATCAACATCAAACCAACCCAAACCAGAAATTGTAGGCAAGTCTTCTTTAGAAAGATAAGCAAAAGGAAAATCTGTTTTCTGAGAATTTGACATCTCGTGAGATAAAAAAATCACTAGTTTCTATATCATACAAACACCATCCCTTTTTCCCATATGGATATCCCACAAAAATACATTTCCTATTTCGGGAATCAAATTTATCACCGAACCTCCCTTGTTTATGAGCATAACATAATGATCCAAACACTCGTAGATGATCATAGGTAGGGTCACAACCAAAAAGCATTCTATAAGGAGTCTTTTTATTCAAAACTGAAGAAAGGGTTCTATTTATCAAGTAACCAGCAGTGTGAACACATTCTCCCCAAATATCAATAGGTAAACATCCCTGAAATCTCAAAGCTCGAGCTACATTTAATATATGTTGATGCTTACGTTCAACACGGCCATTTTTGTTGTGGTGTCCCCGTACAAGATGTTTGAAAAATTATTCCATTTTCAAGAAAATAATTTTTCATGCAAGTAAATTATGTTCCGTTGTCAGTCCATATAATTTTCACTTGTTTATTAAACTGATGCTCTACAATGGAGAAAAACATTTTCAAAGTACTTGACACCTCTTTCTTATCAATCAACAAATAAATCCACACAACTCTAGAGTAATCATCAACAATAGTCAAAAAATAGGATGCTCCACATGAAGAGACATTTCTATAAAGGCCTCATAAATCACAGTGTATTAATTCGAAAGCATGAGATGCTCTAAAATCACTTACGTGAAATTTATTTCTCGTTTGTTTTGCTCTTTGACAAACATCACAATATTTATTCAAATTTTAAGTACCTTTCGCAAGGTTTACACCTGAAACTATCTTGGTAGCTTGTATATACAAATGGCCCAATCATTGATGCCAAAGATCCAAAGACGTCCCTTTGTCAACTTTCAAAGCCGTAATAAGCAGTATCCCATTGAAATAATAGAGTCCATCCCGATGTTCACCGTCACCAATCAACTTCCTCGAAGTACAGTCCTGTATTACACACATGTTATGAGTGAACTGAATAGTACAATTGGAATGATCTATTAACTGCGACACAGAAATTAAATTGCAAGATAATCCAGGCACATATAAAACATTCTCAAGGACAAAATCATTGCCAAAAATAATAGATCCCTCCTTGGTAGCCACAATATTGCTCCCATCTGGTAAACCAACATGACATGGAGATATGGCTCGTAAGTTACGTAAATTACTCAAATTTCCTGTCATGTGGTTCGAGGCTCCTGTGTCTATTATCCATGATACTTGGTTACTGGTCATCTTCTCAGTTGAGTGACCCTTCAATTGTACCTGCATAATCAAGTGACCTGGATTGTCAAGAGTGATTCTGTAAAGTTTGCACCTTGGTTCAATCTTAGTCAGACATAAGCTCTAAGACTTTGTCAAGTCTTGACTCTAGTAGTTCCTACAATTAGTCCTCAATCTGTTGATTAGCTTTCGCTTGTTGTTCCTACATGTTGACTATTGTACATTGAAGGGTTCCTTCACATTTTAGAAAATATTTTATGTGTGTTTTGAAGATATTGAAAAATGACAATCCATTGCAAGCTTGGATGAAGATGAGATATAAGAAAATTTCTACCCAAATTCTATAGTAGGCATCAAATATTCTTCTCATAATAGAGTGTTCTTGGGATGAAGTGTGTTGTAATTTTTAGGTGAAAATGGTGATACCTTCAAAGTAGCATTCTTATTCTACATTAATAATATGTTATATTTCTTGATCTAATATAATCATTATAGTTGCTAATCATCATTAGTGTTATAATCATGAATGACTATAACTTCCTTATGCCAAGTATTTTATCAACTATTTGAGTGCGAATGAATATAGTTATAGAGATTATATAAATAAACAAAATAAATTGAGTGTATTCTTAAATTCATTGGTAGTAGTGATAGTCAATGAAAAAAAATCGTATTGAGTTACATTCCTTTAAAAAAATTAGTTTAATCTAGTTCATAGACTATACTAAACAATTCCACATTCTAAAGAATGGTATCCCACTTATCAAATCAAACACACCTAAGGTTTCACTCTCAGAAACCCAAAAACTTTTTTCGAGAAGAAAAGGAGGAGCTCCGATGGTGAGAAATAGAGCATCACCACATGGGAAAGTTGCCAGAGAAGGGAAGAGGAAGAGAATGTTGAAGAAGAGAACAGAAAGGTAAGAAACTAAAACTAATCTTTGATTCAAAATGCAAAATCTTATAACATTACAAAGGTAAACCTATGGAAGGCAAAAATTATAATGAACGATAGGAGAAAGACAATGTACTAGTGTCTCAAGGTTTCATAAACCAGTACAATCCTAAATGGAAATTCAACAACAAATCTTTTTTTAAGAATTTAGAAATTAGTGAATCCGGTGAAAACAATTGACCAGGAAATTATGCTCACTGCAGCAGGTCTTGTGTCAAAAGGGAAAAGAACTGATGAGGAGACAGTTAGAGAGAGAGATAACAGAATTTTTTAGAGGAGAGGACAAAGGAAGAGGAATTCACCCGACATTCATTGGTTACCAAGCATAACCAACCATTCTCTTAGTTGATGCACGCTTCCTTTAGCTCCTCCGTGGGCCCGTGACTTGAGGATCTTCTACCACCTGTCCTCTTTGTGTAACAAATTCATTAGTCTCAAAATGTTGTGATATCATATTACTTAGGCTCATATCTTCATTAATACTGCTATTAATACTTTGCTCCCTTACATTACCTTTCCCTTTAGCCTCAATCTTGTCCTCAAGGTTGAATGAAGGGTAATCTTTGAGAAACTCAGCAGTTGTTTCGCAAGTTGTAGCAGCTCCTTGGTTTGGCCCCCATTGCACCAGAATTTTTTCCATTTCTTTGCCTTGATACAACACTGTTCTACTTCCCAAGATGGTATATGGCTCAATAATTTGTCCTTGTACAACTATTTTTAGAGAAGGGTAGATAATGACCCTGATGCTCACCCTTGAATTTTTTTAAGACAGATACATGAAAAGCATTACATATTTTTTCCACCTCTGGTAATTGAAGCTTATATGCTACATCACTCAAATTCTTGATGATTCTAAATAGGCCAAAGAATGTTGTCTATAGGGCTAGAGCTTAACCAATATCAAATCACCTTCTTCAACTCCATGTGCCTTCTGTTTTTTTCTGGATCCATTTCATAAACTCTTGTAACCTTGCCATGTTTTTCTTTAAGTCATCTAATAACCTATCCCTTGCAAGCAACATTTCCTGAAGAGTTTGCTCATCTAGTGAAGAGTCTTCATAACGCACAATTGTAGGAGGATCCCTGCCATATAAAGCCTTAAAATGAGACATTTGAATGCTTTTATGGCAAGATGTATTGTACCAATACTCAGCCCGAGGCAACATACGCAACCAACTCTTTGGATTATCATAACAAAAACATCGTAAGTACATTTGGTACGCGTTGTCGAACACGTTCCAAATTAACTAGGAGGCTAGATTTTACAATTCTAGGTCATTCTTCCAAGGACCAGTCAATCATTTATACTCCAACCATTAAATTTAGGAATCGAATTAAAATAGAAAATGCGTAGGTAATTATGGAAAAATAATACAAAACACGAACCTAGTGATAAACAGAAACGGGAGAACCTCTAGGGACCAGATTGAGTAAAAACTTTAGCCACTCATGGTGGAATGAACACGAATAATAGCCAACGATAGAAATCAGAAGCAAATGAAGACAAAAATAAAACTGCAAAAGTGAAGAACGAGCCAAAAAGAAGCAAGTAAACAAAATTATTTTCAAAATCCGTCTAAAACCATTGTTGGCGGCTGCGCTACACTGTTTCCTCTAATATTCAATATTTTTCCTAACCTAAGGTGGCCCAGTCCACCTGTAAGTTTCCGTAATAAATAAAAAACACACAGTTTTTATCCCAACTCATTTTGGGTAAAATGATTAAGTTGTCCTCAATTGAATATTTCCGCTCAATGTGTTGCCCAAAATCCGTACGCAAACTTCAAGAATGATTTTGTCCACTTTACATTCCGAATTTGGTTTTCAACCCTGTCACAAAGTTTGTAGATCTTTGAGTTATCTACAAAACGACATAAAGATCAAGTTAATCTGAGGTCTATAGCAAAAGTCATAGACAAAATACGAAACATGCTCAACTTTGGAAAATCTTCAAAAATTGAGTTAAATTTTCAATTAAGGACCAATAAGCCCAAATACAGTAAAATGGTCCAAAAGTTGTCATTATTCTTATCACTATGCATTAGAAAAGTGGTCAAAATAAATACATATCAACATTTCAAGGGTCTTGTTCAACACTTCACTTTGACTATACGTTTGAGGATGATAAGCAGGGCTCATGGCAAGTTTAGTACCCTGGAGTTTAAAAAGTTGTTGCCAAAACCTGCTAATGAATATTTTACCTCGGTCAGACACAATAGATTCGGGAAACCATGAAGTTTCATAATGTTTTGCACAAAAATTTATGCTACATATCTGCTATCAAAAAGTTTCAGACGTACAAAATGAGTATATTTTGTAAGGCGATCAACAACTACCATAATCACAAAATAGCCTCTGGCTGGAGGCAAGGAAACTATGAAATCCATGCTAATATCCTCTCAAACTTGGGCAAGAATTGGCAAAGGATGCAACAATCCAGTGGGTAATTTAGTCTCGGTCTTTGCTTATTGGCATATCGTACAACTCAATACATACTCTTTGATCTAGCTTCACATGTGTGGCCATTAAAATTTGGATGAAATTTTGTCCAATGTTTTGGAAATGCCTGAGTGACCACCTGAGGCTCCATCGTGGTATTCTTGTAAAATAATGGGAAGAAGGCTACTGTTTTGGGGAATCACTACTCTTGCCTTCCACAAAAGAATGTCATTTTTGCATGAATAATTGTTATGATAGAGACCTTCATTGCTGCATTGACGTAAGATTTTGCTTAGTTGAGTGTCCTTGGCAATATCAGATCGCAACACCTCCAACCAATCTGATTGTGGGCTAGACTAAGCTTCAAAAAAACAATGAGAAAGAGCATTGGTAGCGACATTATCGTGACCCGGTTTATATTGTATTTGAAAGTTGTAGCCCAAGAATTTATTGAGCCACTTATGCTATTCTATCGTGTGCAAATTATAGTCCATTAGAGCCTTCAAACTTTGTTGGTCAGTGTGTATTATGAATGTGTTGCCTAATAAGTAATGCCTAAACTTGGCAATTGCCTCAGTTATGGCAAAAAATTCCTAGATATAAGTAGACTTCTTTTGCATAGTAGGGGATAACTTTTTCGAAAAATAAGCTATAGGATGTTTTACCTGAGATGAGACAGTCCCAATATCGCTCCCGGATGCATCTGTTTCGAGTTCAGAGGGCAAATCAAAATTGGGCAAGGCCAACATTGGTTCTGAAGTTATGGCAGCCTTTAAATTAAGAAATGCGAAAGTGGCAACTTCATTCCACTAGAACACCTCTTTTTGTAATAAATCAGTCAAAGGAGCAGTAAGGGAAGCATAACCCTTGATGAATTTGCGATAGTAATCAGTAAGGCCTAAAAAACCCCGTAATTACTTAATATTCATGGGCTGTGGCCAATCCAACACAACTTGAATCTTGCCTTTTCCCATGTGAACACCTCCTCCTAATATAGTGTGGCCTAAGTATTAATTTCCTTGGTTCCAAAAAGGCATTTAGAGAATCTGGCATAATGGGACTCCTTTTGTAGGACTTGTAGAACAATTTCTAAGTGCTTAAGATGCAACTACCATGAAGGACTGTAAATGAGTATATCATAAAAAAAAAAACAACACAAATTTCCTTAAGTAAGGTTTAAACACATCATTCATGAGTGATTGAAAAGTAGTCGGTGCATTAGTTAACCTAAATGGCATTACAAGCCATTCATAGTGCCCTTGGTGGGTTCTAAAGGTTGTCTTGTGGCGATCCTCAAGTTTCACCAATATTTGGTGATAGCCATATCGAATATCAAGTTTAGAGAACATTGTAGCACCATATAATTCATTTAGGAGTTCATCCACCATGGGAATTGGAAAACTATCCTTCACCGTTATGTTATTTAAAGCCCTGTAATCAGTGCAAAAGCGTCATGTTCCATCTTTTTTCCTAACTAAGAGAATAGGAAAAGAGAATGGACTCTTACTTGGTTGCGTGATTCCTTCTTTCAACATTTAACCTATCATCAATTCAATATGCTCCATTTGGCTATGAGGGTACCGGTAAGGTCTCACTTTGACTGGAGCAGCCTCTTGCACCAAAGGAATGACATGGTCATGGTCTTACTGTGGTGGAAGCCCTGATGGTGTAAAAAATACTGAAGCATAATTTTTCAGAAGCTTCGTTAAGGTAGGGTCCATATTGGCCAGTGGTAAGAATGAGTGTAGTTCTCATCCTCCTTTTGTTGTACTTGTATAGCATAAGTCTCTGCTATAACATCAATGTGTAATAAACGTTTGATATGATTGTATTGAGCTTGGGCCGACATTTAAACATTTTCACCAAAAATAATAATAAAGGCACCCTCATGCAAGAATTGACTAAATGAATTTTGATAATCCATGTGAGCACCTAATTGCTTAAGCCATGTAGTACCGATAACCATATCACCACCTGCAACATTAACAACATACACCTCAGGAATTTACACTGTGTAACCTTGCATGGTCACTTCTATCGAATGAATATATCCGTCTGCTGTCATCAATTCAAAATTTCCCACCATTATGCGAAACCCCGGAGCTGGCTGCACTGTTAGATTGAAGAACTTAGCAATTCTACGTTGAAGGAAATTGTCTAAACTACCACCATCAATGAGGGTGTGAATCTCCATGCCATTTATTTGTGCTCTAACACGAATGGTAGTCGGACCACTAGTGCCATACATTGCATTAAAAGATATGTGATGTGCAACACCTGTTGATCGAGTTGATGTACTTCGCCATTGTCCTTGAGTTGTTGTTCAAGAGTTTCTGGTTGTAAGAGATCACTATCATCCTCGTCTTCAAGTTGATAAAGCATAAAGTGTCTATTGGGGCATTTGTGGTTAGGTGAATATTGTCATCACACCAAAACCAAATTCCCTGCTCTCGGCGTCTCTATTGTTCTGCTGGTGATAATCTTTTGATTGGGTTTTTTGTGGTTAATGGTTGTTGGTTCGGAGTAGGAAGTAGGAATAGTAGTGTGGATGTGAATGGTGGACGTGGAGGCACGTTGGTTAGAAGTGTGGGTTGTGAAGGACGGTATTGGTTGGGACCAATCATGATTTTAGTGCTGGTATTACATTTATCCTCAAACAGTCGAGCCAAGCTAACATCACTTATTAAAGACGAAGGGCATCTGGTTTTTACTTAGCGCATAATCTCCGGACGTAGCCCGCTAAGAAAACAGTTAGAAAGTGCATCATGGGGCTCAATATTAGTAAGATTTGCCAATGATATGAACTCAGTATAATAATTTGCAACTGATCCACTTTGATGAAGTTTAAATAGTAGCTCCCAAGGTGATTCATACTAAGATAGTCCAAATTCAATCTCGATCACTCGCTTTAATTGATCCCAGGAACGAAATAGGGTATGATGCTGGGACATCTTAAACCACGGTATCCCATGCTCTGCTTATGAAAAGCAGCAATGCCTAATTGTTCTTCCACTGGAACTCAACACGGATCAAAGTATTGATCCATGGAAAAAATCCACCCAAGGGCGTCATGACATTAAACTTTGGGACATCATAGTTTGATTTTCTAGCCAGGAATGAAGAACGAAAATGGGTGCTAGGAGCACCGCCTGGTTCTCACCATGCACCTATTCTTGATAAGGAGGGGGCATCTGATTACTCAAGAGTCGATTAATGAAGTGTTGTAGCGCTTCAAATCGTCGATCGGATATCTCTGCAGCTCATGCCCACTCTGCACGGTCTTTCGCCTTCGATTCTTCAAACATCTGAAACAACTGTCGAATTTCTATCTCCATCATTTTCATGCGTGTATTCTTAGCTATCGTCATGCTCATCTAGAAATGAGGTCAAGAATGAAAGGACCAAATTGGAAGGTGAAAATTATAATGAACAATTACGAAATAAGGAAAAAGACAATTTAACAATGCCTTAAGGTTCCATAAACCAATACAACCCTTAATGGAAATTCAACAACAAAGTTTTTTCTAAGAATTTAGAAATTAGTGAATCCGGTGAAAATAATTGACCAGGAAATTATGCTCACCGCAGAAGATCCTGTGCCAAAAGGGAAAAGAACGGATGAGGAGACAGTAAGAGAGAGACAACAGAACTTGTTAGAGGAGAGGATAAAGGGAGAAGTATTCATCAGACACTCATTGGTTACCAAGCATAACCAACCATTCTCCTATGTGATGCTCGCTTCCTTTGGCTCCTCCGTGGGCTTGTGACTTGAGGATCTTCTGCCACCTGTCCTCTTTGTGTAACAAACTCATTAGTCTCATAATGCTGTGATATATCATTATTTGGGCTCGTATCTTCATTAGTACTGTTGTTAATATTTTGCTCCCTTACAACCTGTTTATTGATTTTCTAATAGAACAAAAATTGATACTAGTCAAACTAATATCTCAACACCCTCCCATAGATGATGTATGTTTATTATTCCATGCTTGCTCAAAATTGATCTGAAACTCTATCGACTTAAAAATTTTGTGAAAATGTTAACTTAATGATATGAGGATAGTATACGTAGCAAATGAAAAATTGAAATTGTTTTAAATAAAATTTATTGTATGTTCTTGATTGTCACTTGAATCTTCACATGCAATTTTATACTTTTTCATAAAACATAACATCTTCTATTAATCCTATTATTAGTGTCCAAAATAACTACTACAAGCATGTGGGCTATTAGCTACCACGTGAAAGCATGGCTTAACATGAAACACAAATAGAGTGGGTCAAACGAACTCTAAGCGGACACAAAAATAAGTGTAAAAATTAGATTGGACAACGCCCACTCTAGACTGACACTAGAGTCAAATAAAAAATAATAAATATTCTGAGTATGCGTCGGCTAAACTGATGAATAAAAAAAATTATTAATTAGAGTGGGCTTAACCCACTCTAGACTGATGCAAATTGGAGAAAAAAATGAATAATAGGGGATTTGCAGAAGAAATAAATGTTTAGTAATTTGAATGATAGTGTGGGCTAGACTAACGCAAACTCTTATTGCAACCCATAAGCCATGAGGCCTCTTTCTTATTTCACTTTTTCCAAATCTCAAAGTTTACTTTACCTTTCTCCCTAACAGAGCCATTTTCACAACTCACATATCTTTGCGCCCGCTTGCCATTTTTTGCATAGAAATATTCTCCAAATCACATTCTTGAGCTCATTTCACAACTATTATAGTTGTAATTCCTACTAAGAATGTTCTTTTCAATCTTTTTATTTTTAAATTGTTTCTTCTGGTGTTGTGGACATTGTTGGGTGTGAACCCTCAATTTGGGAGCATAGTAGGTGGAGCGCCATGCGGAGAAGGAGGCACGTTTGCATTTGTTGAAGTGGAGGTATGCGATTCGGTACTAATATTTTAAAATGGGTTGCATGTTTCAGAATTTTGGTACTTTAAATTTTTTTCATGGGCTAGTGAAATGTCAACTTTAGTTCTTTACCATCAATGTTTGTATTAAATAGAGATCTTGGATACATCACATGTACACGGTTTATCACAAAACCAATCTGATATAGTTACTAAAGATTCTAATTCTTCACAAAGAATTTTCAAATCAGTGAAAAATAGAGGAACATTCCTCTTTGACTATCTAATTGAGTGCACTTCCTGAAATAAATCAGAATTATGAAAATAGTCACCCTTTTACTTTAAGTCTTTCCAAAGATTTTTAACCACATCAGTATACACGACATTCTTAACTATCTGAAGTGTCAAGGTTCTTGTCATCCATGAAAGAACCATGACATTGCATTTCCCCCAAGCTTCAAAAAAAGAATCATTATTACCTAGTTTTGAGAGATTGTCATCTATAAACTTCAACTTTTTTTTAAAAAAAAAGAGTGTTTGCTTCATATTTCTGCTCTAAGTGTGAAACTTGGTTGTAATAGTTGGTTTTTATGGAGAAGCTCCTAGGTGCTCTAGCTTCTTGCGCAAGTTCCCATGGAGGTAGTGCTTGTAGAAGCCTTGTTGCACCGAATAAATAGCATGAAAGGAGCTTCTTGTGGTGCGGAAGCAAAGTGTGATGGAAGAAGCAAACATATGGAAGAAGTGTGGTGGTTATGGTGAAGTAGGTGGTGAAAGCTTGAAGGAGCTTGGGCCAACCTTCAAGAGAGTTTCTAGCTTCTAAGAGAAGAAACTCAATGTGAAACTTGGGCAATGTGTTGAAATTTGAGCAGCATATCATTATTCTCAATCAAGTCTACAATGGAGGTTCCTAAACCTCTTATTTATAGAAGAAGAAAAAGCTAGTAGCTTCTCTAGCAAGCTAAAGTAGTTTGTAGGAGAAGTTAAGGTTAGAAACCCTAACTTGCCTTGCCAAGCTACATAAGTAGAGTGTAGGAAAAGCTAGGTTTAGAAACCCTAGCTTGCACCACACACTAGGGTTAGGATAACCTAGCTTGTGGAGCAAGCTTCTCCCAAACCCTAGCACCTTATTCTCTTCCAATGAGAAGGCACCACATAGCATAGCTTCTAGATGCTTCTAAAAACCTAACCTAGGTGCCTTTACAAATCCTAAGGCACCTAGGGTTTATTTTTACAAAGCAGAACTATGTTCTACAATATTTTTACAAAGGAAAATTTTTCTACAACATTTTTATAATTTTCCACTAAAGCTTAGAGTTGTCAGCATCTTGATGTCTGTTGGTGCCTGTGACTCCTCCTGAGCTTCAATGTGTTTGGTCATGGATCTAGTGATTAGACCTTGCTTGGGCCTTCGTCCACCAGTTTCATTGAAAGGGAGAAAACAAGAACCAGCCCTGATTTCTCTCAACGATAAGTGATATAGATAGGGATTATAAGATTGAGACTCTAATCAATAAAATTCATATTCTATTTTATTGTAGAAATTGTTTCTAATTGTGTATGTTCCATTGAAATTTGGAAAAGTAACCAAAAAAGTTAAAAGGAAAAACAATTGGATAAAAAAAAAAAACAGATGCAACATAAGTATAGTAAACCTTAACCCCTCTGAAAGCATCTAGAAAATGATATTTTATCTGTCAAAACAAACATACTAAGATTTCACTCTCAGAAACTCAAAAATCCTTGAAGAGTGCCGATAGTGAAAAATAGAACATCACCACACAGAAAAGTTGCCTCAAAGAAAAAGAGGAAGAGAACACCATAGAAGAAAAGAGAAAATGTAAAATTGTAAAACATTAAAAAGGTAAACATATTTATGGTTTTCTAACATCACAAAACATGGCACTAATTAAACAAGTATCTCAACACACGTGAAAGCGATTTTGAGTCGGCGTCCTTTCTTTCCCGATGCAACCATAATAGGCCAAAAGAATTGATTTAAAAGAATAGTTTGCAGGTGATTGCTTCAGAGAAAGCTAAATAATTGTTGCCTGAAATATTTTTTTATTGTAGTGCGATGACAGCAAAATATACTGTCTCAGTGTTGATAAATGGTAGCCCTAGGACTGTTGGATGGGATTGGTGTGGGAAATAAGGTAGTTGATGTAAAACTTTTACAATTTGTAGATGACACCTTATTTTTTCTGCCAACCAAAATACAAGTGCATATTAACAATCAAGGTTTTTATACGCAGCTTCGAAGTAGTGTCAGGATTGAGGGTCAACTTCCACAAAAGAGAAGTTGGTGCAATAAGGGTAGATGATGTGGACTTGAATACTTTCTCAAAATGCTTAATTGTGGGAGAATGGAATTTTCAATCAAATATCTAGGTATTACAATAGGGGTAAATCCTAGAAAGGAAGAGTTCTGGAGACCAATAATCCACAAAATCAGATCTAGGCTCTCCACATGGAAAGGTCAGTTGTTGTTTATGGCCGGAAGGATTTGTTTGATCAAATCAGTGATCATTGTTATTCCCATATTCTAGGTTTCTTTTTTTAAACTTCTAGTTTCAGTTTATAAGACAATTAAAAGAATACAAGCCAAGTTCTTGTGGGGCTGGGGTGCTGAGGGCAGGAAAATCACTTGGCTGGCTTGGAGCAAAGTATGCTCACCACTGAGGGTGGATTGCGAATCAAAGATATAGGGAGATTTAATGCAGCCTTAGTAGCTAAATGGAAATGGAGATTAGGAATAGGGAAAATGGGAGTGTGGAAAGAAGTTTTGGAGTCTAGGTATGGTGGCTGGAGGGAAATGCCAAGAACTACGGTAGATAGGAAAAACTCTTATTAGTGGAAGGATCTGTGTCAAATTTGTGAGGCAGATAAGTCAAATAATTAGTTTGACGAAAAGATCAATTGGAAACTTGGTAATGGGAGAATAATAAAATTTTGGGAGGATAAATGGATTGAAGAATTTTCTCTCAAAGAGACTTTTCCTAGATTGTATTCCATATCAGAGTGTAAGGACAAAACAGTTAGTGAGGTGAGTGTTTGGGTGAATAATGGGAACGGGGAGGAGTTTAGATGGAGACTGCCATGGAGAAGAGATATGTTTGAGTGGGAGAAAAATTAAAACAACAATTATTTAATCTAGTTTTTAATGCCCAATGGAAAAAAGGAGAATTGGATGGTTGGATTTGGGATGGGAACGGGTCAAGCACATACTCAGACCAACTAGGATATCAAGTGCTACAGGAAGAATATCACTTACCACAATGTGTGTGGTTCAAAGCGTTATGGGCACTCAAAGTATCGGGGCTTGCAAAGGTGTACATTTGGAGGACAATGATAGATAGGCTACCAACCAGAGTGAATCTGATAAGAAGGGGAGTTAATATACAAAATAATTCGTGCCCTCTTTGTTCGAAGGTGGAGGAAACAGTGGAACATCTTTTCATAGGATGCGAGGTAGCTTAAAAAGTTTGGGACAATTGTGACAATTGGTTAGGCATATCTTCAGTTAGACATAATGATGTTATCAGTCACTTTAGGAATTTTTATGTCACAGCGTTAGGACGGAAAGGAAATCAGGTATGGAAATGTTGGTTGCTATAGTGAATGAAATTTGGAAACATAGAAACAAAATTGTTTTTCAGGAAGGAAGAGTGGATGCGGTAGAAATTTTCACAGTAACACAGTTCAGCGTATGGTCATGGGTTAAGTTTAAATGACAGAGGATGTATAGGTCTTACTCAGATTGGTACTTTTACCCAATTATATGTCTGGCAGATTTCCAATAATTACAATTAGACATACTGTGGTTAGCCTTCATAGGAAGAAGTGGTAATCATATAAGGTAAGGGAAACAAAGTACGTTGTTCGTTTGATGTATGCAGGTAAAGCATATGGAAGTTCAAAACTCAAGGATACACTAGAGAGTGAAAGGTGGATCCCAATTTCACTTTGGAAGCCAATCGTTCTGGATGAGATTGTCGTAGCCCAATCATTATGGGGTGGTAGTGTTACTAACGAGAGGAAGCAAGTATTTATTCTTACTACCAGATGTTAGGAGCAGAAATCATAATCCAACTAGAAGCAGTTCAAATGGCCACATGTGGATAGTTAGGTTTGTTTACAGATTTCTGTAACTTTTGTGAACTGTATTAGCGGTGCACTGCAATTTAAACAATTGTTGAGTTATGCAATTTTTGTTTGATTATCTTGTGATTTGTGTGTAAGGTAGAGTGTAGTGAGTGGGGTTGGTGAATAGTTTGTTGCTTGAAGCATTTGTAAGCTAGGTAATTGGGAGAAGTATGAAACTCTCTTTTTATTGTAATAGGGTTGGAGTACCTCTTAACCTCCATTAGGTTTATTCTTTGCTGTTCCAAAAAAAAAACTTATATAAACTAATTTAAATTTATTAAAAAAATAATTAATTAATTATTCATATTTTTATTAAAACTATGATGAATTTATATATAGAAACTCTATTGACTTATGAAAAGAAGGGATCCTTTTATTCCGTACATTTAAGTACATTAAATGTAGACGGTGAATTTTCTATATTATTATTCTCAAATTTGTTTGTATATTTGGTATATTTGTATCTTCTATATATTTTGTTTGGCTAAAAAAAGCTTTCAAGAAAGAAAATACTCTAAAACGAATACAAATGCAGTTTTTCTTTTACACTGAAAACTTTAAATTAATTATGTATATAATTTTAGAATTTCCAAACTTACCTAAAAGAAGTTTATAAAATTGATACGGTTGGCATCACTCTAAAACAATAAAATGCCAACTAGATTCATGAAGAATATCAATATTTAATATAATGAAAAAGAAAAGAGAGGATAAAACACAAATGACCAGACCAAACTTAAGTAAAAGTAATCTTTAAGAAAATTTGTATTTGGAAAGATTATTGTTTATGCTTTTGATAGCAATAGTCTATTTAACGACTGAGCCTAGTAATCTTAGATAATGTCAGAATGACCACAATACTCTTTATGACTAATGTGGAACGTGGGCACATGGCACATGGTTTTAACCTCTATTGGTTCTCCATAACATTTAAGACCAAGAAAGCAGAAAACATACGTAAAGAGCTTAGAAAAAGGGTATTGAACAAGAAGTGGTGCACTTAAAACTGCTGAGTATTTAGAGAAGTGTAAAAGGTGATGGTTGAAGCAATATTATTATTGGGGACAAACAGGTAGTGCAGTATTTTCATTTTGCTTTAGGGGTTGTGCACCTTTCCTTTTTTTTTTTTTTTTTTTTTTTTTTTTTAGATATTTTATAATTCAATTAAATATTTTAAAACATTTTTTTTTTTTTTTTTATAAAAATAATA
>Ga0099824_1002431_pt1 | contig 27211 bp, 13 predicted proteins | sample SiratrowhiteBW_FD_76837 | JGI IMG/M metagenome (GOLD analysis project Ga0099824, IMG submission 76837) | Root nodule microbial communities of legume samples collected from California, USA - Siratro white BW | ecosystem: Host-associated > Plants > Roots > Nodule | place: USA: California...
ATATTTTTTCTAATAAAATATTTTAAAATTTTATATATATATATATATATATATATATATATATATATATATATATATATATATATATATAAACTGTTTTATAAGAATTTCCTTATCCGACTATTCACCTTAAAGAAAATATTCACCTATTTACCTTAATTATTTTACTTTAGTCACTTCAACATCGTAAAATAAAGATCGGATTTACACTTTTAATAACTTGGTGTAAATTATACTGTATGGTTATCATCAAGAAATATTCTTATATTATGGAAGACCAATATTGAACATATTCAATTAAGATTATAATCCAAGCTTTATGATCTAGTAGATGATATTATTTTTATATAAATTGTATTCTAATCCTTTTGTTGTAATTCACTTTGCTTATTGGATTTAAAGATTTTTTTTTTCTAATATACCTTATTTGTAGTTTAGAATTCTAATAGGGAAATAATCCAGTATGAATTAAAATATGATAGGTTTTTTCAATTCATAGGTTTGTCATCTATCAATTAGAATATGTCATAATCCAATAAAAAAAATGCATAGGTTTGTCGTCTATCATTTTGAGGTTGGGATGCTTTCAACCAACCACACTTGTTCTTGAACCTGCTGAGAGTGTTGAAGAAGGTGGGTGAAGGGATGCTAAATATCCCATACAATGTGTGTATTAAAAGTTTTACAAAGTAGACAATCACCTTCGTCAAGAGCTGATCAAGAAAGTTTTCAATAAAAAGAAATTATTTCTGTATAATTATTAAATTAAAGTATAATCTTAGTCTCACTTTTTGTGTCCAGAGGTGGACGCTAATTAATTTTTATTATTTTTATTTTTACCAATTTATAATGTTGTTTTAACATATGCTTAGTTGATGTTAAGATTTCTAAATATTTTACTATCGCGTTAAAGTTGGTTTGACCAATTCTAATGATCACCATTATTTTATGTCCGCTAGTCAACGCTATTTTTCAGTGCTACTTGTTGTATTATACAATTACGTTATAAAATTTTTAATAAGATACAAATTATTAGTATATTATTATCATTTTTGAAAATAAATTTGAATAAAATAAGTAATTTAATTATTGATTGCGAAGTCATTGAAAAATAATTAAAAAGAAAAATAATTAATAGTTATTGATTCCGTATTATTTCCTCTAGTATCTAACTTTTAATTATGGAGTATAATTTCTCAATAAATTATAAGTTAAAAAAAGGTGATTTGGTTGGAGTAATTACTGTCTTGTGTTCATTTTTCATATTTTTTTCATAATATTTCTCATTCTTGATATATTTTCTCATGCTTATATTAGCTTAGTTAACAATTAGTTTAAATCTTTTTTCTTATTAATGCCATGGGTATGAAAGTCACAAAAATTGTTGTATATAAAAGATTAATTGAACCTGAAGGGTGGTTTAGCATCGTCATAAGCAGATTTTCTTCAAACATTTCAATCAATAACACAGACACGTCATGTCTCCAAAGCTGATATTAAATTTTTGAATTTATATATTATTAATTAATAATCCTTCTATGCTTAGTTTATTAAAGTTGTTTCTTGACAGAGAAACAACTTGATATACCTAAGTTTGATGCATTTTTTAGGATGTTCTTTTTTTTATTTCTACAATTTTTGAAAGAGATTTAACAATAATGACACCTCATAAATTAATATTACTTTCAATTCAAACCTCAAGACACATACAAAGAAACAAAAGTGAAAAATATATAAAAATTTACTCAGTAGAACACAAAATATTACCTTGTATTCACATATAATAGCCATAAAATTATAAAAAAAAAGTCTAAGTCTCTTAATTACATTATAAAATAAATTAAAAATGAATATTTTAATTATAATCTATTACATCGATTATTTTTAACTCTCATTATCCTAATCAAAGCGCTTAGTTCGGATCACACAAAACCACTTTCCAAAATACACCAACTAAAACCAAACCAAAACATGTTTTCCGTTCAAATTCTTTTCCACGCTCAAATCTAACAGAAAGGAAGGAAGAAGAAGATCGAGGAGCGCAAGATCCTTGGAAATGGCGCCTTGTTGAATGGGCAATGTTACGGGACCGGTGGCGGCGAGATTGGCGTTTTTCCCGCCGGAGCCAGCGACGTATGAGATTTCGCGGGGGCGGGACGGGAGGGTGGTGATTTCCGGCGTGAGCGGCGACAAGAACCTGGAGGCGCACGTGCTGGAGACGAAGGGCGGGAACAAGATCGTTGCGACGTTCTGGAAGCATCCTTTCGCGAGGTTCACCTTGCTCTATTCCCATGGCAATGCCGCTGACCTAGGTCAGATGCATGACCTCTTCCTCGAACTCAGAGCACACCTCCGCGTCAATATCATGAGGTTCGTTCGTTTTCCTCCATTTTTACATCTCAACGTAACTTTCTGTGTGAAACCATAATTGCTTCTTCTACTTCACCTTTTTTTCTTTTTCTACTGAACATGTCTCGTTCAAACATACAAATTATAACGGAATCGATTAGATTGAAGTTGAATCAAATCAATATTTACTTGTTTGTTTGGATTGATTTTGGAGATTTTTGAATTGGACAAAAGTTCTACTTCTTTTTTCTATTTTCTGAAGTAAAATATAATAAAAGGAATTATTTTTATAATTTTATCATAAATAAATAGTTTTTTATTTAATTGAGTTTAAATAATAGTTACAAAAATAGAATAAAATATATTGACAGTAAATTATGTACAATAAAGATGACAGTTATAAAACGGTTATAAGATTAATCCTATTAATTATTAGTTATAGATAATGTGGATTATTTAAATAAAAAATTATTTTACTTACTAATTACAACACCATGTTAAAATTGAGAAACCTATCGTTGCTATCCAAAGTTTTAAAGCACACGTTGAAATATTCGGTTTAGGAAGGAAAAAAAATCTAAATTAGTTTTAAAAAGTTTATTTTGATCAATTATTTGGTTTTAATAAATTTACAATTATTATTTTAGATTGGTTGGAATTTAAATAACCCTAATAGTTAGATATTTTATATGTACTAGACGTGTTGTGAATTTATCAATATAGCAAAAACTTGTATTCAAGTCTTATTATATGTGAAAACTTATAAGACCAACATTAACGCAATCACATTATTGATAGAAGATTGACCTTTAATTAATGTAATAAGAAAGAAAAATGTTCTTGAAAAATAATTTTGGAATAGCACTAAATTCTCTAACATGCTAAAATCATACTATTTGAACGTTATTTGCCTTAGATGACTCAATGCCTCCTAACCCATAAAATTTGTCGCTTTGTTAAATTTTTCATGCTCGATGACCTGCGTCTTTCTAATTTCCCGTCTTTAATTTAAAACCATTCTTTGATTTTTCTTTTTCCTTTTGGAGTTTTAACGGTGTATGGTTAGAAAGCACTAACCTACTCTTGCACTAAATAACACATTTTTTTTTCTTATTTATGATCCTTAAGAAAATAATAATTTAATATTGAACAAAAGTTGACATTAACATACAAGAGTTTATACTAACAAGAAAAAACTATGTTTATTCGTTTCTAGTATCAAATTTGTGTTTCTAATTTACTAGCATCTGGTTTTGAAAATTGATTCTAAGTAGTATTGATTTGTCTAATTCTAAGAAGCGGTAGCTTGCTCGACGTTATTATATCATTAAATTTAAATTGATTTTTTAATTAAAATGGTTAAAGGTTGATAAAACTAATATCTTTTACTTTAATATTCATTTAGGTTAGTGTTGTCTTGGCCTAACACTAATAATATTTTGTTTAAAAAGTATTTCAAAATTCTAAATAAATAGACTCATAATCACCTCCATTTTCTTTAACATCCCTGTTTCTAGCTGAAATCAAATTTTGGAAGAAGGTGATGACTTCCTCCCTTCCCTTGCAAGGAAAACTCTAATAGGATTGGCAAATTATTAAAGAGGAAAATACTCCTTAGATAACTTGCAGAAGTGAATAAGAGAGTGCTTAACAAAACAATTACATATCTCATTCATTTCAAAAGTCATTTGTACAAGAGGTAATAAGGAAGTTTATTTATAGATGTATAACTCCTCTTGCAACCTAGTATTAAAAAAATATAGACATGGATTACAACTTGGACAAAGTAGCTTTAGAATTTTCCATCACAAACAAAATTTGGCTTGAAAAAGTGATGTGGGACTTCCTTCTACAAGTCTTCTCTTCATGTTTTGGATACCACTTCCTAGATGTTAAAAAAGAATGAATGAATGTGTCTAAACAAACTGACCGGAGAAGGTGAATTGGTTTTAAAACTTCATAAAAAAAATCTCTTTTTTTAAAGTTATTTTAAAACTTTTTTTAGATTGAAAACTGAATGCAACTAAATTAGAAGCAAGATTGATACAAGATTACAATATAATAGAAAATAAAAAAGAAAAATTATACGGTTCAAATCAAGATTGATGCAAGATCTTTTTTAAAAAGAATCTTACTTGTACCAGTGTTAAGAAGACTTTCTAACAAAGGTTTCAAACAAGTGTATATAAGTAAAGGTTGTTCATGAGTTACTTATGTTTAAAAATGTTTTGAAGATGTATCAATATGAAAGAGACTTTCACTTAGAGAAGATTATTAAAAGTCTAATTATAAGCCTAGATCTGACGTTAAGTATAAATAAAAAAGTTGAGCTAATATATAAAAATATATCCATAAACCCATCATCTTAAAATTTTGGATTAAAGTTAGCATCAATCCCTTGTGACTCAAATCTCATCTCTTGTTTAATCTTCCTGCCCAACACATTTCTCGTCACCATTGACCAAGTTTTCTCCTCCTTCTGATAAATTTTTACCTCTTTTGATTTCAATAAGTAGTAGGTCCTTTATATTTCTCTGATGTCTGATATTCTTTCTTTCACAAGATTCGTGTCTGCTTACAGTTTGCAATCTCCTTCTTCTGTTCGTAGGCCCATTTCTCCAAGGGACTCACTATGCTTTCCGTCATGACACTCGTAGATCCCACAGGTCGGACCAAAATTGTTAGGAGTCCACTATTCTTATAAGAAGAATAATGAAAAGAAAATTAGAACTTCTTTATTTCACCAAGTATTCAAAGTATTACCAAGGAGCACTCTCCTTTTGATTGGATTATTCCAGTTACAATTCTCTCTAATCTAAAATAATTGTCTTCCGTTTTCCTTCAAGCTTCTTATTAATAGGCTTGTTTATGCTAACTAACTCTTAACTAAAATAACTACCTTCCAACTGTAATTTTTCTTTTTTCATACTCCTCTTATGATAAAAATCTGCAATCCTGCCTTATTATTAACTTCTTGTGCTTGGTCCTGCCTAAGAGGATAGGAGACTCGGTTTTGAATGTTATTGAATATAAAGTTAATTCTTCTCTAATAAAGGTGGTGTTTATTTCCAAACTAGGTGTTTGTGTCGTGAATTATCTATTTATTTGTTCATCCCAACAGTCTATAAATGTTATTGTACATACTGGTTTGAAGTAAAATAAGTAATATTCCTTTCGGCATATAATTTTGAAACTTTATGCTACCATGCAGCTATGATTATTCAGGATATGGAGCATCCACGGGTAAGGTACGTATCGGCCTTGATTCCTTTTCCCCAACTTCCACTTCTCTTTTTGTTATTGTGTATACCATGAAATATGAAATAAAGAAGCAAGATTATTAGATTAGATAATCCATTCCATTTGAATTCTACATTTTCCCCAACCATTCTATCCACCAATCTAACTGGATGTGTTATGTATGATTATCCTCAAACTTTGATAGCCATCTGAGTTCAACACATATTATGACATAGAGGCTGTGTATGATTGTTTGAAGAGAGATTATGGAATTGAGCAAGAAGATTTGATTCTGTATGGCCAATCAGTTGGTAGTGGGCCCACAATACACTTGGCTACTAAGTTACGGAATTTGAGAGGTGTTGTTATTCACAGTGGAATCCTTTCAGGGATAAGGGTCTTGTACCCTGTCAAGGTCACATTTTGGTTTGACATATTCAAAGTAAGTTTTGTCCGAGTGATCTTCGTAATTCTTAATCAGTACTAACTTGCAATATTTATCAGAGTTTTGTATTAACATAGTCTCTTTACTAATTTCAGAATATAGACAAAATAAGGCATGTTGACTGTCCAGTCTTAGTTATACATGTACGTTTATCTTTCTATCTATTTTTCTTATTATAGTTTCTGCATTATGTTTCTTGCAATGTTCAAAAGACCTCACTGGTTTCTTCTTCAGGTTTCAGTCCTTAAGAGATTATTTCTTCTACTTTTTGGGTATATTATATGATAAAACTGCTCTATATAGAAGTTCATATTTGCTTGCTATATTTATCGACAAGGTACATGTGGAAACTTGGTTGAGCCCAATAAGGAATTATTTTCCTGGTACTGTAGTTTATTTGACTAAAAATATTTTGCCAGTATACTTCTCACCAGTGTGCAGAAAGTCTTCAGATCTTGTTACAAAAATTTTAGTGAATCGGTTCATGTTCTTAACAGCTAATGTTTAGCTGAATATCTCTACAAAATGCAAACAATAGATTTTAGCAATGGAGACACAAGTTGGTTTCATATTTTAAGTTCTGTTTTCAGGGTATCACTCAAATTTTCAATTCAAACCTGAATTTAAAAAGCAGTCTATGATTCAAATAAAAATTTGAAACATATGCAGAATGTTGAATATGAAATGTTACATTTGAAACACTTCTCCAATTATGCTTTTATTTGTCACTTGAGTTCTGCTGCTATTGCAATAGGATGGATCCTAACAGCACCATTTGTCCTAATTGTTTTTCTTCAGAACTTTGTTCTGGTTGTTAACAAAGAATAAGATGTACATAGGTAGAACATGTTCATCAAAGTTTTTGTATATGTATCTTTTTCTGTTTATGTTAAGCTGTTTTTTTGGCTTTAGTCTTCAATACTAATTTACATTAGAAGGAAAACAATTAACAGAAATTTAATTACAATAGTATTCTATTATTGCTCTTGCTTTTATTTCTTAATCTTCAAGCCTATCCATAATTTAATCAATGCGTGTATTTTGGAATATTCAAAGCATTTTTTGTTTTCTTAGGTTGTTGTGAAACATTACCACAAAATAAGACCCTGCTGTACCGAAATTCTTATTAGATAAGGCCACTGAGCATAGTAGCCATCACACTATCATTGTAACAAAACTCGAGTCAGAAAATTTAAAACTTAGATGTTAGGGTCTCGATTATGTGTCACTATTGATGATTTGAGTGGGCTGTACGAAGACCTTATCTTTGATTAAAGAATAAACTTTCCCTTCTAATAGTAGTTTTATTTGTCTCCTTGTGTTTTATGCGCAGGGAACTAATGATGAAATCGTTGACTGGTCCCATGGAAAACGATTGTGGGAACTTTCCAAGGAAAAATATGACCCTTTGTGGGTGAAGGGTGGGGGTCATTGCAACCTTGAGGCTTTCCCTGAGTACATCAAGCACTTGCGCAAGTTTTTAAATGCCATGGAGAAAATCTCAATCACAGGAGAGACAAACAAACCACAACTCACCCAAAATCCTACTAATAATACTGAATCCAAACAAAACAAATGTTTGAGATTTGGTCTAATGAGATAGCTGGATCCGTTTGAGGTTTTAAACATAGGAAATCAGAACCATGGTTTGTTACCAACACTACTTTCACTCAGGATTTGGAAGATAGTATATTTCTTAGAAATTGAAGGATGTCTTTGATCCAAATCCTGTTGAAATGACCTTTTTTAATGGAGAAACTAACAAGTGGTGTTTGCCTGGGTTAATTATAATGTACATATATCTAGCAAAGTTGAGTTTATGAATAGACCCTCCTTATAACGAGGGCATCTAGGATACTATTGGGAGTGGATAAACATGTTTTATGTATTCTCAGTATGCAATTATTTTAAGGATACTCTTTGCACTCTATAATATCTCCCTCGTAATCAGATTTGAAAGATTAATAAATTTTAACTAGTGGTGATTAAAGTGTATTCACAAAAAATACTTTTCTATTTAAAAATAATATATGTATATATATAATTTATATTTTAATCAGTATAGAATTAAGTAATTGTTATTATATGGGTCATTGAAGAAGTCTTTTCTCATAATATGGTGGTCCTCAGTCTCAGGTCTTCGACATTCAGTTTTCAATCTCTGGTCTTCATTTGTGATCTGGGAGGGATAACTCTAAAAGATTATCCGACTCTTATATTTAATATTTAGTTATTATCTTAAATATTCTATATGTGCTCGCATAACTGCTTTAAAAGTTATATGCCAGTTTATATGTCTTGTTAGTTGAGTACATATGGACTTATATGTAAATAATGTTTCTCTATATACAAATCAAGCTTATAAGATTAGTGGTCAATAATTTATAAATATTTCTTTGTATATGAGTAAGTTATCAATAAAATAATTTGTCAAAAAATTTAAAAAACTTATTAGTGACTCTAATTTTTTTGGTTTTATTTATAAAAGAAATTAAGACTAGAAAAGAACAAAAGTCAAAAAGAAATAATAATAATATACTATTAATAATTGTAGTAATATGGTAATAATATTAATAGTAGTTCTAATAGTAATATAGTAGTACAGTAACAGTAATATTAGTAATAATAGTGAATACTACCCTAATAGTGGTAGTACTAACAATAGTAATAGTATTATTAACAATGATAGTACTAATAGTAATTACAACAGTAGTAGTATGATATAAACAATTACTAGTGAAAGATAATAATTTTAGAAAAGCAAGTAAAGCTTAACTAGTATAATTAATTTTAAATTACAATTATGATTACTAACTCTTTAGTATTGGAATACTTAGAACCTAGTTGCTAACTAAATCATATTGTTTTCTTTGAAGAGAATCAAGGACATAAATAATCTTCTCCTCTACATTCAATCCGTGTAGATTGCATGATCAAGAAAGACTGTAAAGTAATTTCAATAACCCAGAAGAGGCTAGATTAGTTCTTTCATGTTTTAAGTTTGAGTTAAAATTCAATTGGAGAAAAAGTTATCCCTTGGTAAGTTAACATCATATTAACATTTGGTTAATAACACCTTAAGTGAAAATGATTAGTGATAATGATAACACCACTTTTAAACCCCAACATCAGTAAATTATTAAGAGCAAAGTCATTTAAGATGAATTGGAGTCATGATGGTATAACAATAGAAGAAGTGACCAGGTATTGCATCATTTAATAAAATTAGAAAACATTTCAAACAACAACAACGGAATAACAAGAATAAGTTGGTAATTGGTTTTGCAGAATAAAAGGTATCAAAGGCAAAACATAGATTAAACATACTATATTCAAGTGTTTCTTTGGACACCGTTGAAGCCAAGGATAACCTAGAATGTGTATTAGTAGAAAAAGAGAATTTTACATCAATTTTAGAAAATATTCTCCCATCAGAATTTTCTTCATGAGGAGCATTTTCAAAAGTGAGCATTTTACGAAGAGTTTCAACAAGTCCATTGTGTTCTTTATTCATAATATGTGACTATGGTGGATTAAAGTGATACTGTGGCACGTGTTAACACTGTTAAATCAGTTTCTAGACTTCTGCAAAGAAGCCGAAGTGTCAGACCATTAATTAGTGTGATAACTGTGATGAGTGTAGGAGTAATGAACAGAAAGGAAATTTAATATCCAATCTAATTGTATATTTTTTAATTGGGTCTTTATCTTATTTTATATTTTTTGATTAAAAACTTTTTATAGACTTTTATATAATTTTGTTTTATATTTTTTTTTAATTAAAAACTCAACTCATTTGTCAAGGTCAATTTCTTCTTTAAATGAGCATAACGAATGTTGTTTAATTTCAATGTTATGACATTCTTGTTTAACATTTTCAACAACACTTAATATGAAGTCAAATTTTATGAATTAATGCCAACTTTAGAAAATATGGAGTGAAATGTAACCTTTAAGTATAGCATAACATTCATTTGTTTGGAACGATCTTAATTGTAATTAAGAGTGATGATATTTTTATGTTTGTTAAAAAATTTCATACTATAGATATTATCACTATTTGATAATTGAATGTTTGTCATCTAATAAGGGTTTTTTTTTTCTTCAGCAAAGTATGGACATTCACAATAATGTATCGAATCGTAAGCATGTCTGATATATTTTATTAGTATCAAATTTTGTTCATATATCCATATAACTTTTGGTGTATATTTTTTCTCCAATGAATTGAATGGGTCTAGGTATGATTTGATGAGAGTAGTGGAAATGTCCAATTTGAAAAACATTGACCACTAGAGCACATAAACCAAGCTTCCTTATTTAATAAGGATGTTTTTTTACCTTCCAATTACTTAGTTACATTGTGACAATAACAAGATTATCTTGTAGAGGATCGTTGATACATAGGTTTTCATCTAAAAAGATAAGTGGACAGAGAGATCGTTGCGGGAGGAGCTTACTGAGTTGATTCTTCAAAGATGCCCACCAACAAAGCCACCAACGATATTGTTTGTTTCTCTAGTTTTAATAGGATTTTATTCTATAAGCTAGTGTTCTTATTTTTCTCGTTGAGCTCCATGTCCCATCCTAATGATTTTTTCACCCTTTTCTTTAGAAACCACCATGATATCCTTAACCTCAACCTCTTCGTCATCCTCCCCGTCTATGACCTCTTTCTGGTTGTCAATTTTGTACAAAGTGGGTTAGTGCACCTGTACAAACAAGTTCTTCTATTATGTTATTACCTTGAATCACTCCTTAATTGTGTGACCTATGTTCTGATGATATCTACACCTTTTATAAAGGTCATCCTAAGGTGGGGAAAATGTAGGTTGTGGGATACATAATAACTCGAGATTGAATGGCTCCTATATAATGGTGTCCCGACTAGCTTTTGAGTGGGATATAATTGCCATACCTATTGATGTGCATATGTGTGGAGGCTTTCAAGAATTTTGGGGTGGAAGAAGAAGAAAGTTGTGCGACACCCTTCCTTAATTGCTTTTTCACATCTTTGTATTTTCTTCAATGTTTATATATTGTGTTGCTTGGTTGTGCAACTTTTCCATGCTTCCTGGTGAGTTGGCAAAAAGAGTGTCCAAAAGTAGACTTGGTGGTTAAAGTTTAATAAGGATCGTGTGCATTGACATTGCAGATTGAAGGTCAATAATGTTTGACGATACTTTAGCAAAATGAATCATATATTGTTGGAGTGGTTTAGTTTCTCCTTGTGTGACACTATTCAAACTGATCGAGTTTATGACCATGGGTTCGCTATTCTCAAACTAAGTCGAAAACCTTGTGTAAAAAATTTGAAATGAGTCTATAACATTTCTTAACAAGAAATAATATCATTGTAACGTTGGTCCTCTACGATAGTTAAAAAATCCTACAATGCACCACCAAGTTACTAGAAAATAAATTGGTTTGTGTCATATATGCCTTCAAATGTGGATATAAGTATAAGAAAATATTTTCTATATGTGTTTTGAGAATATTAGCAAACATGGGTCCCTCTTAAGATTAGCTAAAAATAAGGTGGTAGTTTTGCTTTTAAAAAAAACTATAAAATTAGTATTTTTGTAAAAGATTTCCCAGATTCTATAGTGAAAACTAAATATTTTTATCAAAAAGGAGTATTATACGTCAAAGGTGAAAAAAGTGATGCTTATATGTGGAATTGAGTTTATCATTTTTGAATATGAAACTCTAATTATTACATGAAGATCAAGTTGCTCACTGGAAACTAAGAAAAAATCTATTTATAAAATAAGAAGAAATCCACTTATAAAATATTCTTCAATGGATCAAGTCAACAAAAGTTTTATAATAATATAAAATATATATATATATATATATATTAACTTTAAAATAATACTTTTTATAAAATTATCATATATTTATAGATTTCTTTAGCTTTAAAATAAAGATTTAATATATATTTACTTACTCAAATATTTTAATAATATCTCATATTTCAAACTATTACTAGTTAAATATTAATTATTAGTAATTAATCATATATAATTATTAATTACTCAATCAAATTATTTAAACATAAAAATTTATTATTAATTATATTTAGTTATGATTATATTTTTAAATTACTTAAACGAAGTTGTTACAGTTATCAATATCTAAAACATCATAAGTTTTTACCATTCATTTTTTATTGTAATCCTTCAAACTCTTAAAACATCTCCTTTACCCAAGAAAATGAAACAAAAAAAAATTAGTATTCCATGTTAAATTTTTGGTTATAAGAAAAAAAAAAACTACTTTTAAAATATAAGCAAATTTTATCTACTTTTATTTTTTTTAAAGCCACGTATTAGACATTATTATAAACTTTGAGATCTGGATAAAAGTCAGATCTCCAATTTTAAACTATTATCTATCATCACTTAAATTAATTCATTAAGAAGAAAAAAACAAGTACCAAAACATGGGACCAAACCAAACCATGCTTGATATTTTATTTATTTATAGTTTATTTGACGATATTTTTTATTTAAAATACCGTAATTTTAATTAAATTTTGATATTCGACTGCATCATCATTATCTATATATTTTATTCTAAGACATTAATGACAAAACTATTTAAAAAAAATTAGGATATTAGTAATATTTAATATAATTAACACATGTGACATATGAATTTAGTTGTATTGTTATAAATGGAAATGGAGGAAATACAGTTGAACAATGCAATGGGAGATTGTTAGTTGCTGCAGCTGAGTGGTTAACTCTGCAATCACCACTTTGAAATTGGAATATTGCATAACAACCGACAAAGGTATGAGTTTAAGTTTTACTTTAATAGGTAATTTGAAAAACCAGAATAATTAATAATATTAAATTGGCATAATTATGATTTGCATTTTTTAATAATTTGTATAAGAGCATATGCCAAAGGAATACATTTGTGACTCACTAAGAACTTTCCACCTGGGTGGGTCTACCCACTACCACTTCACCACACACAAACACCATTAACTAATTCAAGGACAAAAACTCACTCTTCCAGTTGAAATTAACAATAAATTATATTCATGTTTTCTTTTTTTTATGCTTCTCTTTTTTTTCTAGAAATTCTTAAAAAATTATATTTAATTTATTAACAAAATTACACTATTACCAACCTTTTAAATATTTAAAATATTACATATACCTCTATAAAAGTTTGTCATAAAAGTAAGGAAACAGGCGCATTATCTACAATCCCATAAAATATTAAGATACTTTCATTATAATTAGCTAAATCACAATATTCTTTTAAAAGCAACAGAAAAAAATGTTTTGGGATTTAAGTTTATTAAAAAAACAAAAAATATCTTTTTGTGATATGTTCAATAATACCATCTTGTTTAAAAGTCGAAATAAAAAATAATTTAAATATAATTTATTCTCAAAATTTTTTAAAACGTTTTTTAAAAATAAAATCGTGATAAAATTTTAAGTTTCAAATCATTAATATTTTAATTGCGATGATTGATTATATTAATGTTATTTTAATATACTTTGAGAGGTCATAACATTAGTGTACTATGTGAAAATTAAAATATAATTTTAAAGACGAATTTTGGTTTGTAAACAATATATAATGAAATTGTCAATCTAGAATAGGGTTTAAATTTTAAAGCTAATTTTTTTTATTTAGATGAAATCCGTGGCTTCAAAATATATACTTTTCTATTATAGTTTATCTTTTTAATATATTTTATTATTAATAAATTTTATTTGTTGTTGATGAATTTAAGTACCATATGTTAGATTTATATTTTTTTTAATTACTTGCTTTTGTTATGTGTTATGATTTATGAGGCTTTTAAATAAAATTTAAATTTTATAAATTTACGTTTATAATTATATTTTTCTATTAATATTGATCAATATACTATGTTGTACTATGAATAGACAAAGTAATAACATTTTACTAAAACCAGTTTAATTCTGATTAAATTGTAACCTATGTATTCGCCCCATTCAATGGCCTTGTTCAAAACCATGAAATTGAAAAAAAAAAAAAAGATTTTAAAAGAAAATATTCTCCCGAAAATATTCCGAGTACAGAAACCTTAAAACGGTATATACATTAAAAAAGAAACAGTTATAGCACATTACCATAACACCAAGAAGATTCTTCTTGAGATTTTTCTCAATTTCTTGACAGGGGAGTTTACTGGGTTGACCACAACACCCACTTTGGGTAATCAATATTTAGCAGTAAATTGAAGTGCCATTAAACCTGAATAAGCACTGAAGAAGTTGGGGCATTTATTCTTTGAATAATCATAGGAAGAAAGCATTGATAGTAGCATGATTGAAATGATTTGGGAAAATGATGTGGTTAGTTTCTGGTTGACTAGGGCATAGGGGCCCTTTGGGGGGCACATGAGGGTTTCTGATGAGTCCCCAAAAGGGTTTAATTGGGAACATGTCACTCTGGCATTGGCGTGAATAGGAGAGAGAAATTAGGGAATGAGGGTGGAAGCAAGCTGCATTATTGTATTGTATTTTGCATTTTGCATCAGCGATTAACTAATAATTAAAGTCAAAGGCTTTTTTCCCTGTTTCTTTGGTGGAAAAAGTGAAGGACAAATAACAGAGCAGACAGACAAAGAGAGAGAAAAAAAAGAGAGAGATTTCACTAAAATACTAAATGATTTATGTTTTTGTTTTGCTGGCTTCAAATCCATCACTGTCCATTTTGTACAGGTTTTTCGTAACCTTGTTCCACTTCCGCATTTCCAAGCCCTTTCTCGCTTGCCCTTTTGATTCTTGCTGAAAGAGAGGCCTTGAGAGCGAAGTTTCCGGTTTCAAAATTGAAGCTTTTGGGTCTCCGAGTTCTGATCTCTGCATAAGAGGCTTGTTATTTCATCTGGGTGTGTTGGTTTAGTTCTTGTCTGACATGGCTGTGGAAAATCAAAGGGGTCATTTGGGGGATGAAGATGGGGGTGGCGACCGTTTTCCCGTGGGTATGCGTGTTCTGGCCGTGGATGACGACCCAACTTGTCTCATATTGTTGGAGAATCTGCTTCGCAAATGCCAGTATCAGGGTTCGTTGTTTTTAATCATTTTTGTTAGGCAAAAAATTTTGTGTCCTCAACTTAGGCCCTGGTAGGCTTGCCTTGTAAAAATTGACATTGCGTGTGAATACAGTGTTTGGTGGTTTGTATGTATTGACCTTACCTTCTGGGTTTTTTTTGCAAATTCTTACTTCTCCTAAAGTTGAAGGCTTTGGTACAAATTGGAATATTTTCTTGATGAAGTTCTTGGATTGTAACATTTAGAGCTATTAGTGGACCAATCCGTGTAGGCCTTGGTTATGGGGGATTTTGATCTGCTTTGATAGTTTATGATATCTTTGACTTTGCCAAATCTCGCATTTGATTTGTGGTTGTTGTTGCAGTTACTACAACTAATCAGGCAGTTGAGGCTCTGAAAATGTTGAGGGAGAACAGAAACAAGTTTGACCTTGTTATCAGCGATGTGAATATGCCTGACATGGATGGATTTAAGCTCCTTGAGTTGGTGGGACTTGAAATGGACCTCCCTGTCATCAGTAAGTTTACACTTCTTTTATCTTATCATGCATTTGACCTGAGCTTTTCCTGATCATATTATGAGAGTTTGTTGCATAATTGATGAAGGTTATGCCAATTACAACTCAACTTGTTTAATAGTGTTTCTTTTGTTTTCCCCAAAATTAGGGAATTGATTTATCCTTAGGAATTAACTTAATTGGTTGAATGTATTCACTGACATAAGCTATTGTTCCAGTGTTGTCAGCACACAGTGATACAAAGCTGGTGATGCAGGGTGTTACACATGGGGCTGTTGACTATTTACTGAAACCTGTTAGAATTGAAGAGCTGAAGAACATATGGCAACATGTGGTCCGAAGAAAGAATTTTGATTGCAGGGATCAGAGCAAGGCATGCAATGATGAAAAGGGTCTGAATATTGCTGGGGAAGGTAGCCCAAGTCTAAGATCAGAAAACAGTGTTGACCAGAATAAAAGGCTTGGTAAGAAAAGGAAGGACCAAAGTGAGGAAGAAGAGGATGATGTGGAAGGGAATGGAGACGATGATGACCCCTCAGCACAGAAGAAACCTCGTGTTGTTTGGTCTGTTGAGCTGCATAGAAAATTTGTTGCTGCTGTTAATCAACTCGGCCTAGAAAGTAAGTTAGTGAAAGCAAAAAATGGGGTTCCCAATTTGTTTGACTTCGGTACATTATAACTTGATATCTCAAAATGAGTACTATAATCCCACTAATGCCGTGTTTATTCACCTTTTAATGCAGAGGCTGTTCCCAAGAAAATACTTGACCTGATGAATGTTGAAGGGCTTACAAGGGAAAATGTTGCAAGCCATCTACAGGTATAAATTCTTGGTTTTGTAGTTGCTATAATTGCTTGATTCAGTTGTTGACAGATCAAGGGATGAAAATCTACTAGATCAGATAATTCCTTAAATTTTTTGTGATGGAAGTATTATGTAAACAGCGAATTTAATAACTTGGGAAAGTGTATAGCAATGTCAACTATGAAAGTGTTAAGACTTTTACTTAGACTTGAAAGATGCTCTTAGTATAATAGTTTTTACATATTTCCCTTATGTGCCATATTTATCTTGCTGTTCTTTTTCTACTGCAGAAGTATAGACTCTATCTGAAGAAGGCAAACCATCAAGCTAACATGGTTGCTGCATTGGGTGGTAGCGATTCTTACCTACGAATGGGTTCAATAGATGGATATGGAGATTTTTGCGCCGCGTCTGGTTCTGGAAGGATCTCAAACACTACACTACCATCATATGCATCTTCTGGAATTTTCAGTAGGCTGAATTCCCCAGCTGGCTTGAACATGCGAGGAATCAGTTCTTCTGCACTTATCCGTCCTGTTCAGACTCAAAACATCAACAGCTCCTTAAACACACTTGGAAACATTCAGCCATCCATTTTTTCTGCAAATCAGAGCTCAAGTTTGTTGCAGGGCATTCCAACATCAATTGAGCTTAACCAATCTAAGCAAAACAACTGTTCAACTGGTTTACCGCAGCTAAGTCAAGTTGATTCAAGTGGCTTTACAGTTGCCTCTGGCTTCCCAGACAGTAGGGCCATAGTTAATGGTCCAAACAATTCTCTATCATGTGGCTCAAATAATCATATAATTTTACAAGGAAATCCACAGCAAACACATAGCCCTGGAGCATTTAGAAATCAGTCTTCTGTTAGAGCAGCTTCCTTGAGTGCAGAATCTTTTGGCATATCTGGTTCTTCCAATATGTTGGATTATAATCGGTGTAATGAAAACTGGCAGAATGCAGTACAGATGTCCAAATTTCCGGCTAATTCCTTGCCATTGTGTGAGGCTTTCGGCAATGACCAATTGCCTCCCAGTAGCATCAATGTTTCCAACTCAGGTACTCATATTGGCAACAGTCCGGTTGATTTTTCTTCCAGAATGGCAATGCCTGTTCCTTTGGAAGATATACAGCCTTTAAGCTACACACCACAACAAAGGTGGGAAGAACATAAATTGGATTATGACCAAAACTTGAGTCGTCCCTTCAATCCTGTAAATTCATATGCTTCTTCCAGTGCTGCAACAAGTTCTATGGGGCATGGCTTAAATCAAAATAATACAATCTGTAGCAATAGAATCGATGCATCTTTGGTTGGCCCATGCTCTGAAGTTGAGAAATTCTCTTCTGACATTCCACTGAAGTCGAATGAAGCCTACATTTTGGAGCAACTAAAGTCCCAAGAAGGATTCATGCAGAATACTTTTGGTACCTTGGATGACATAATGGGTGCAATGGTCAAAAGGGTATGATCTAATAGCCTACTCTTGTTTGTTCCATTCTTTAAAGGAAACCCTCATGTTTCTTCCCCGTCTTTCAAATGATTTTCTTGTTGCATTTGATCCTAGAAGATCGGTTTTTAGAATATCATAGATAGTAAAAGCACAATTGACTATTTTCACAAACCAGGAACTAAAAGATTGTCCCTTTCATTCTGGGGTGGCGGCAAGATCATATTATTCGAGTCTTTTTTTCATACTTTTCCGGGTATTTGACTGTTTCTTTTTGATGTTTGTGTAGCAACGGTTTTGTTAACTTGATCTAGCCAATCATCAACTTAATTTTATTAGTTAAATCTACCTATCAGAAATAAATAAATAAATATAACTAGTAAATGTTTGTTAGCTTCAGTTTGTCACCTTGATCTAGATATCTATGAAAGTTTAGATAGACTGTGTACGAATAATTTGTTTGTTAGCTGCGGTTTGTCACTTTGCCTAGTTTTTATTTCATCTGGTGATGCCATTTTGCTGTACTTTTAACACATCTGGTGACTTTTCATATGCAACGGAAAATGTAAGTTTATATGTGCAGTAAATAAGATTTTATGTTGACCCTTCTGTCACTCGTTACATATTTTTGATCTAGCTCGTTTTAGAAAGAAAGGAATTCTAAGTTTTTAACTGTGCAACATTTTTCTGTACTTTTGCTCTTTCTGAATGAATTAGCGCTGCAAATCTTGCAAATTTAAGTCAAACCAATGTCTATTCACTTAACAGTACATGAGAAATGAAGTGATTGATCATTATATAAAATGTTACCAAATGTAGTCACATAATCTGCAGTTATAGATGCCTATGATTTTAAAAAGGGTCATTTACATTGCTCTCCTCAAATTTGTCTATAAATTACAACCTCCCCTATCTTGCTTCACATGTTATGGAGAACTTTATTGTCCTCTTAGAATCCTCTCAAACTATGCTGCATTATACAACCACTCATTAATTTGTTGAGGTTGAGGTAGGTTTAAGTACATATTTAAGCAGTTACATCCCTTGGTCTCTTTATTAATTTATCTCCCTAAGAATTTATATAATTTATATCATGTGTTAAACCAATTAATGCAAAGAGTACTATGATCCAGGAACAAAATGAGTTGACATTGTTGGATGGAGAAATTGGATTTGATGCCTCCTACCCTGTTGGATCATGCAACTGATTTCAGGATCATTTGTGTCTCTGGAGCTGATTGATTGTGTAGTTTCTTTGATGTACCTATTTTTATGTTCTGCCACTAAATTTATTTTCGTGGTCAACATTGTTTCTTTACTTGAGGACTTGTGTTAGCCATCTTCTTCTATCTTATTTTCAATCTTGTAGTCCATAAAAATTTTCTGTATTGGGTTAGATAAAATAATTGTAATATGAATGTGTTTCTTGGTGTTCTCCCACTTTTGTTTGGTATAACTTTTAATATACACGTTATTTTGAAGATGCTTTGATATGATATAAAAGTGTGTAAAGACTGAAAATGGAAAGGAAATATTGACACATTTCAATTGCATGAAAATGTGATCAAACATTAAAGTGTTTTTTTTTTTGGACTTTTAAGGTAAAGTTTTTTTTTGGGTGCATTTATCAATAGTTTTTTATAGAAGTTACTTTTGTCATTAATTAATGAGAAGTTTTAAACTTTTTTTAGAAAATATTTACTTATGGTAAATTTTTAGACATTTCATATTTAACAAGACTAGGTTTTTGGTCGGTATATATTTTACAGTTTTAAATTGAGTTGTGGTACACATACTATTCATTTTTTATCGAACATTTTAACAAGAGTCACTTGTATGATTTTATTTATTATTTATTTAGTTTATTTGTTTTTTTAATTAGTTACAATAAGGGTGTTATATTTTTGTTTGTTAGGGATCACGTATTCGTATTAAGTATTAGTATAAGTAATATTTAATTATTTTAAATAAGTGTTGAAAATACATATTTATATGTTTGTCTCGTCCTTGTTTAAATTATTAAAATATTTTTAATTTATTTAGTATATTTTGAAATTTATTTAATTATAATGTTTTCATTATTATTTGACATTTAAAAGAAGAAAATGTGTGTTTTTATGGTATTGAATTCTTGATCATGTTATGTTTTTTTTTAGCGGATATGATATAATTTAACATTATCAGCCATAAGTTACATATTTCATTACCTATTAAGGATTAGATATGAAAGTGGGTATGACTTCTTAAATACCATTAGTTTTCCTTTTAAAATGATTAAAATATTTTTGTTCCATTCTTCTGTATTTTTTTTTTTTTCTGTATTAACCTCTACACATTCTAAGTTAACATACTTCAAATGGAAACCGAGTGATTTAGAAGAACTGAGAAGTATTGTTGAGGTTGCAACACATTGTTCTCTTGGTCTAAGGTATTTTTGAAAATCCAAAAAATTATGATTTCTTGATAGTTCAATCACATTATAATTTGTGAAAGTCTTTAGTCATCCATATATATGTTCTCATGTAATTGTTTGAGATAACTAACAAAATTGAATTGAACATCTAAAGCCATGGTATTAAAACAAATATTACCTAAACAAATTACACATGAAATATATTTGGTTAAGAGAGTAACTATACATGAATTAATTCTCTCGATGTTTTATGAGTTAGTTATTTTGAAATTTTTTCTTTTAATTTAGAAATTTCTTCTTTCAGTCTAGAAATTTCTTCTTTCAATTTAGTCGTGGAATTGATGCAATTTTTTCATTAAATCATGTAATTGCTTCAATGATTGGGAAAAAGATTTGTTAACTCGAAATTATTTTTCTAAAGATGGTTAGTTTTATATTAGATTATATGTCTAGTTTTATTTTTTTAGATAAGCAAAATTTAAGTTTCATATAGATAATAAGTGTTAAATATTGATATATTAAGAACTAAATTTTGCTTATATTTAGACACTTATCATTCTTTTGTGTTACCTTTTAAATTTTTTGGTTTAATTTTAATTTTAATTATTTTCTTATAGTTTTATGTTTTTATTTCAAGAAACGAGAAGTATTCGCATTCCAGCAAAGTTAGATCATACAAGCAACACAACTTAAAGAACCTTTAGATCACTTAAACAAAGTATCAACTTTTGTTATTATCATTGTTGCCTGACCTAGAAAACACTCTTTAAGTGAGTTGGAAAGAAAATGTCTAAGGAAAGAAAATGTCTAACTCCAAATGTTATAAATACTAGACAACCTTTCACATACAACTTTGTACCTAGAGTAATTTTCTAGGAACTAAACATCACACTATGCACTTAGTATGTTAGTATTTTCTTCTAGTGTAGGTGTAAGTGTATTCTATTTTGAGTATTGTATTTTCGTTCTAACAAGTAATATAAGTATTTTTATAAATACTTATATTTATGAGTATTGTATACACTACATGAAGAACAAATGACTTTTCTTTGTCGTTCAGTGACTAATTAAAGATTTGGAATGACTCTTTCATAAATCTCTATATATAGAAGATGTCTTCAAAGAAAAGTGTTTACAATAACAATCGAGATGAACTTATGATTTGTGTATAAAGGTAAAATCTTAAGCTTGCAACCCTAGCTCATCAATAAAACATTGTTGTGTGTTTTAGCCATCTAGAAAAGTGAACACAATCTTATATGGGTTGTAAGATACAACACTTCTTTTGGTGCGTGATTCTATGATTAGTTGATCACACCTTATTGTAATCAAGTTTTTTAGTCATGATTGACTATGTTCAAACAATAGTTCTTAGCCAAGAGTGTCTACATTTTAAAGAATACCCAGTCTTAGCTAAAAGTGACTGCATTCTAGAGAATACTCAGTCTTAGTCAGAAGTGGTTGTGTTCTCAGTCTTATCCAAAAGTTGTAGCATTTCAAAGAATACTCGATCTTAGTCAAGAGTGATAAAAGACAAAACAATACTTAGTCTTAATCAGTAGTATTACATTTCAAAGAATACTCAGTCTTAGTTAGGAATGACTATGATCTAAATAATATTCAATCTTAACTAGGAGTGGTTGAGTTCCAAACGATACTTACTTTTGTATTTGTAGCGATAATCTTCTTAATGAAACTTGAGGTAGTCTTGAATAGTAGACAAACTAGTATAAAAATATCAAGCATAAATCTTTTTTCACTCTCACATTCTTAAATTGCATGTTATTAAACTATCATCTAACTTTGAAAGAAAGAGAAGTCATTAAATTAAATTTACAAAAATATCTTAACAATGAGCTTTTTCACTTAAAACTCAGATACTGCAAAAAAATATCTTGACAATTTTGTTAATCCAAAACATTGTCTAATTATTTTTCATTAGATGTTAATATTTTGAAATAATGCAAAAGATTTTAATATACAATTCAACTCTCACTTATATATATTTTACCGATTTTTCACGTAAATAAATATTTCTAAAAAGAATCTAAACTCTTAAATATTTTCACACACTCCCAAAATTAAATTCTATACATTTTACCAAGTTCCTAATATATTTTCACGGCACTTTATATATATAGATAGATATATATAAATCATCATACAATCATTACTTAATAATAAAAATCAAAATTTATATTTCAAAAACGTATTATACAAATATACGACTAATTTTCAAAATAATATATACAACCTTTAAGAGTTATTATATCATATTCTCCTTTCTATAATCATCATCATTATTAAAGTAATTATTTTCATAGATCAAGTTAACTTTTATTAGTTTAGATAATGTGTCTTTTAGAAAAATTCTCCAAAACTCTACAAAGATAAAAAGTCTTAACTTACTCTCATAAAATCTAATTTACAAATATAATATATCACTACATATCTAAATTAATTAAGATATATTTTTCGGCTTCAATATCACTAATATTCCAATACATATGCATGTAAAGTACCATAAAAAATCCGAAAGTTTAAAAGAAAAAAAAATCCCACTCAAGAAAACAAGATTTTATTCCATTTATATGAATCCATCTTCAGTATCTATACACATGTGCAATTGAATTGTAAAATGTATGATAATTTACTTTAAAAATAAAAAAAAATAAAACCATTGAAAAAAAAATATCATTTAAAAAACTAAAGAAAAAGGTACAAGAGACATCTCTTGCATTATTAGATTCATTTAAAAGAATGTTTAATTAAGTTATAAGTCTTTTATAAATTTAGATATTTTTAATTAAGTTTTTATTTTTTTTATTTAGTACAATTTTATTTTTTTTATTTAGTACAATTTTATTTTTTTTATAATTTTTAATTGAATTTATGTTATGTCTAATTTTACTGATAGCGAACGATGTGGTTGTTATCTTATCTAAAAAATAATGAAACAAAATATTATTTAAAAAATAAACAAAAAGTATAAAACACGCCTCTTGCCTAGTTGGATCCATTTCAAAAATGTTTAATTAAATTATAATTTTATCATAAATTTAGATATTTTCGGTTACATTTATATTAAATTTTTTAATTTATTAAATACAAGAAAAATTTATATTTTTAATTGAGTTTTTGCGTCTAATATTTTATTAATTTGATGATGTAGTTGTTATCTATTATATTTACTTGTCTCCGTATGTTAAGAAATCTAACAAAATTTATGATTAATATAAAATAATATAATTATTAATGTAAAAAAATATTTTTATTACCTTTATTAAAAATACACCCTTTCTACTAGTTACACGTTATCTTACATTGACTAAGAAACCATTGTTGTTATTACTGTTGACATAGATAATTGTAACAATAATCTGTTATTCAATAGGACAATAAAAATCACATATAATATTACATTAACCTCTATACAAATTTATATTAAATAATTAAAATTAACAAAATTATAATAAATTCCTACATATAAAACAAAATATAGTATCGTACACCGAGTGCCAATTATAGTTATTCCGGACAAACACATTGTGTTCGGATATTTTTGGTCATAAAAATAAATTCTCTAAAAATATTTTTTCAGTATAAGAACATTATATAGTATTTACATTATTTTCATTGATGTTATTATTAAATGCCTAAGGTATATTAAACATAAACTATAAGACTTGCTTATTTGTCCAAATTTATTTCTATCTTTTTTCAATTTATTACTTTACATGATATTGTAATAATTTACATTATAACAACAACAAAAAATAACTAAAAATACATGTTTGCATATGTCGGCAAATATTGCTAAATTTTGAGGGGAAAAATATGAAATTTTCTTCATTTTGTAGCGTGTCTTTAGCTCCAAGCATACACTTAAATTGGATCGATTGGTCCAAAGCTATTTCTTGCCTCTTAAGCTTTATCTCTTGCCCTTCAAGCTATTAGATTCGGTTCACTTTGGCATTTTCCAAACAATTAAAATGTTATATAAAAATTATATGATTTGACAAAATTAAGAATGTCTCTTTACAGCTCAAACATTTTTATTTCTTTACATAATATAGTTTGCAAATATTATATATTATAATTTAGTTATAGGAGATTTTTGATAATTAATAAAGGTGACATAAGTCTTTATTAGGATAAAGACTAACAAGCTATGATGACATTTTGAAAAATAAAATTACATGTAATCAACTTTACAAAATTATGTTATATATCTGTAGTCCTTTAAAAAACTATAAATCTATTAAATTAATATTATTATTCATAAAAATAATTTTGATTTATTTAATTCAAAAATAAAAATAACTAAATGAGAATTGAGGAAACAGAGTAAACAAAATTGCAAGTAAAACTAATAGCCGATTGGGTTTCACGGTAACTTCTACTTTAACCTAAAGTAACATTCTAATCTTTTATTATAAGAATAAAACCTTAATTTCATAATAAGCTCAATGAAATGTTTTTTTTCTAAAAATATATGAAAATATTTGGATTATTTTTTCTCTACTTGGAAGAACTAAAATAAACACACTCTTGACCCCTTTTTTTATTCACTTGAAATAGAAAAGGAAACAATCATAGAATTTATAATTAATAAAGATAACAAATAATGGAAAGATATAAGAAAGTGCTTTAGAATACTAGAAAGTTCTATCTTATCAAGAGTAAGTGGTCCAAACACTTCCACAACTTTCTTTTGACACTAACAAAATATGGTGTACATTGAAAGAAACTATCTACTTTAGTTGTTGAGTAAAAACTATTTGTTAAACTATATTCTTAAATATAAATATAATCAAATCTATATTCTTTTATATTTGAAAATTTTAATATTTTCACCACTTTTTTTTGCTTATACATCCTAAAATAATTTAAAAAGCCAATTTATAATGTTAAGGTATAATTTAATCAAATGAAAATAGTCTCATTAAATGAAATTTTATTTTAAAATGAATATAAATATTTCAAAATAAAAGTTATGCTTACACATGCATACTTTTTAAAATTACTCGAAAATTTGACAATACTGTAATTTTTAAGATTCCAAATCCACACTATAAAACAAGAAAAACACTAAAAAAAAAGGACTCAAATTTGAAACCATCAATTAAGTTAGCAGAGTCTCTTAACAAAACACTTTAAGTAAGATAAGAGTGATAAATATTATTATTTAAACCAATTTAATACCTATCATGCCAACTTTTAATGTTATACTATTATTATAGATAAGCTTCTAACCAAGTTCATGAAATCAAACATAAGAGACAAAAATACATACTTTAAATTGGTCTCAATTTTTAAAATAAAAAATAAATATAATTAATTTTCATAAAGAACATCAACTATTAATTAAAGTTGTTATGATTAAGGCCCTTTTTTTTTCCTAAAAATACTTATAAAAAAATGTGTGGAGGCTAATTCTAGATTGGTAAACAAGTTTGCTATCTTCTATATATACAGATATATAGATATATACTTATCAGAAGCCTAAAAGAAGCAGAACTTAGAGCACTCTGCAACACATAGTTTCCTTCTTTCCTGTGTTGTGTTGTTTCCCAGTTTAAGGTAGCAATGGCCAACAAAGAGATGGAAGTTGTGAGGAATTTGGACGTGGAAAGGTACATGGGTCGATGGTACGAGATTGCTTCATTCCCTTCGTTTTTTCAGCCCAAGAATGGTGTGAACACCAGAGCCACATATACCCTTAACGGTGATGGGACTGTGCATGTACTGAACGAGACTTGGAGTGATGGAAAGAGAAGCTCCATAGAGGGTACTGCTTACAAGGCTGACCCAAACTCTGATGAAGCCAAGTTGAAGGTAAAGTTTTATGTTCCACCCTTCTTGCCCATCATCCCTGTCGTTGGGAACTACTGGGTCCTCTACGTTGACAGTGATTATCAGTATGCTTTGATTGGCGAACCTACCAGGAAATACCTTTGGGTAAGTAAACCTATTTACTTTTCTGTTGCTTCCTAAGTATACATCTGCTGCAGTTAAAGTTTTCACATCTACTATATATTTGACCGATTTATAACTGTGAGAATGAGTTTTAGTTAATCTTATCTTTAGTACCACTATTAATGCAATCCATATCACAAAAAGTGGTGATTGTACTTGCCAAAGATATTCAGAAGTTAGAAGCATTTAATGTTTGTAGTGTATAAATGATGATTGGCATTATCTATAGACCTAAATATGGTTAAAAAGGTTCATTCTTGTTTTGTGGGTAATGGTCTTGAATTCAAGACATTATTAGCTATAATTACACGTATCCCTAAATTTAGCAGTTTTCTATTTATTATCATTCATTCTCTTTTGAACTTTTGTCTCACCTAAACCGTGACTAGAAAACCACCTTAGAGTGGTGGCTCAAACACCAAATAATGATAAGATCTGTCAGTGATATAACTAATTTATACTTCCAATCCCATATGAGGAATGGTTGGAAGTGATGCTTTGTAAACCAGATGGTACAGTAACCAATATGCATCTTAGATAAATGTTAGCATTACAAAACATAAGTTTGATTATTGGTTTAAACTTATAAAATATTATAGCAAAATGATACTGATAAGTTCAAACTTATTTGGTGGCAATGGTATTGCAGTAACTTTAAAAGGCTTGGTGTTAATTTGATTTTCCTGACATAACGTTGGCCAATTGTGAATCCTAGATTCTATGCAGGAATACACATTTGGATGAAGAGATCTACCAGCAGCTTGTTCAGAGAGCCAAGGATGAAGGATATGATGTGAGCAAACTTCACAAGACTCCCCAGAGTGATCCTCCACCAGAGGGAGAAGGTCCCAAAGACACCACTGGCTTTTGGTGGATCAAATCCATTTTTGGGAAATAGAATATGAATATATATATATATATATATATATATATATATATATATATATATATATATATATATA
>Ga0099824_1002432_pt1 | contig 27206 bp, 18 predicted proteins | sample SiratrowhiteBW_FD_76837 | JGI IMG/M metagenome (GOLD analysis project Ga0099824, IMG submission 76837) | Root nodule microbial communities of legume samples collected from California, USA - Siratro white BW | ecosystem: Host-associated > Plants > Roots > Nodule | place: USA: California...
GAAATATATTTCAGAAAACGCGAAACGTTATAGAAAATTTATTATGGAAACTCCGATTCTAGAAAACTTATTTCAAAACATATTTCATGGGTTCAGAAATTTTATTTTTAATCTCATTTTAGAAAAAAATGTATTTTATAAATTTCAAAAAACATATTCTGAATAGATAATATAAATGTCATTTTGTAAAAGAATAAAATAATTATTTTGAATATATTGAAGGTGCTGGTTCAAATTAAAGAGGAACGAGAAGAAATTACCAAAATAAATAAATGTTAGCATATTTGCATTAAAGACAGGTTCTTTCTAGGAACAAAAGGGCCGAAGTTCATTTGAGACTAGGATTATACGCGAGGAAAGTCCCTTCTGAATTGATATATTTTTGGTTCATGAAATTTGTAATAGATTTGTTTGTTTTGTCTAATAAATTTTAAATTAAATTTTAATTTTTGCTTATTTGAATAAATTATTTTAATCCGTCTATCCTGTTAATGTCTTCACTTAAATATCTCATAAATTATCTATATAATTTTCTATTTTGACTTTACATTCTTATTATCAGACACTATCGTTTCACTTTTTTTTCTTTCTAAGTGTTCATTTTGATCATGTTTAAGTAAAAATTGTTCGAAAAAAACTTAAAATTACTAAAACTAAAAAAGTTCTAAATCTGAAAGACAGAAAATAAATTTACTCTAAATTTAAATAATTAAAATATATTTAAAACATATTTTTTTATCGGCAAAATGTATTATTGTCTTTAAAATGTTAATTTTAATCCCAGAAAAAAGTTGAATATATATTTTTTAATTCTTACCCTTAAAACAAAAACATGTTTAGAAAAATTTCACCGGCCATAATAATAATAATAATAATAATAATAATAATAATAATAATAATAATAATAATATCTATAAGCGTGAAATTCTTTATAACATTGACCGCACATTTTTTTTAAATTCTACATAAACCTCTTTTATTCTAAAAATATTACACACCCTTTAAAAATATTGCTCTTGCACCCTTTTAAATTTTAGAACATTACACATTCACTCTTTTTTAAGAAAAAATATTGAAATAGAAAAAAGGTAAGAGATCTAAAGGGTATTTGTTTCAAGATGAATTTCTAGAAATTACATTGTAAAAAATATTATACCGGAATATTATTCTCAAGTATATATAAAACTGAGTTTAGTTAACTTTTTATGTTTCTAGCAATATCTTTTAAATTTTAAAATAATTAAAATAACAAATAAAGTTAAAATGTAAGTTATGTAGAGTTTAAAAAAACAATTTCCCATGTTCACAATAAAATGTAATTTTCTTAACTCCATGTTAAGGAAATATAAACTTTATAGAAACGGAAAAATATAACTTTTCTCAAGAGTAAAAGATTTTCCAGATTTTTCTTTTGATAAATTTCTCATAAAGATGACAATGATTATTTTCACTTTGATATTCATGAAAATGTTAAACATTTCGTGCAAAAAAAGTCTCTAAGAATAAAAAACTGTAAACTAAAACTGACTTTGAAATATTTTAAGGGGCACAAAAACATATTTTCCTGTTTCTTTATTCACTAGCAGACGTCAATACCATGTACAATTAAAGATAGTAAATTGAATGATATTTTGGGTAATCCAAATTTAAGTTACTTAGACATTACGATATCTTATATGGTTAGTGAAATTGAGATATTTGAGCAGATAGCATAACAACATCTAGTTATCAATGCCAGGGAGAGACATTATATATCAATAAATCAGTTATTTACAACCAGAAGTACGTAAGCTTTGGCTGCGCATATGATCCTATTCACACATTTATTTATGTACAAAAAATATATTTGCAACTTCACATTGAAGAACAATAGAACACATCATGATCAACTAATAATTTAAGGAGCAAAGGAGAAAACAAACAGCTCAAGAATCTCTCGTACTTGGAAACAAACTTATATACTTGGAATCAGTCTTCTTTGACGAGGGTAATTAGCAGAGAGATGCTATCATTTGTCAACCTGAAAAATTTTGCATGCTAAGCTAACTTATGTCTGAACAATCTACTTACAAATTTCAATTATTGAAACAATTCTGACCATGACATATACAAGTTTAGATGGTAATATGGCATCGAATTTTTGAAGCAACATCTCTTAGAAGGAAGGAAGAAAAAGCTAATACATTTCCTGAGGATATAAAAAGTAAATCATAATTTTTTTATAAAATGAATAATATTTAGTGCACTAATGCATCCCCACCGTGCTTTTTTTTAATAACTATTCATTTAATCTTTAATCAATGCCTTTAAGATGTCATTTGAGAGCAGGGAAGTGACACGAGTAAATCCACATTTACAAGATGAATAACAGTCTCCAACTAATTTGCCTTATTAATTTTTTCTTCTACAATTTTGTGTGATTACTAGCTAAGTAGCTCCTCATTTTAGAGAAAGTGTGGTAACTAATTATGTAGACAAATTGAAAATAACATGCTTCCAAGTGTGAATGGTTTTAAAATTTTATCTGAGCTATTATTCATTATTAGTCAATTGAGAATTGTGAATGATTTTAAAATCTTACATTGTTATTTAAATCTGACTTTGCAAGTGGGCTACGCTCCTCGGAATCAGACTCTTGTTCAAGTTCCCTGAAACAGAGATGAAACCATCATAAAACAAAATATACCAACAAAACCATCATATAGTCAACAAAATCAGATATATGAATAGCAAAAAGTATGATTAAAAACTACCTATTAGTTAAGGTCAGTTGTTGATGAGACAAAGTTGTGCTCATATCAGAAGCAGCAGGCTCAGAGACTTCAGGCTTTGTGGGTTCATGTTCACTCATTCCCTGCAAAAGGGTCTGCTTCAATTCTATTGCTCGTGAGTTAAGATATTAAAACATACTAAGCCTCAACAGCACAAACTCACAGTTAAAGTATCTTTCATCCATTCAGGAAATTTATTCGAAAGAAGACTGATATACTGCTCCATTGCAACCTCTGGATTCATGTTCCCCAGCTTTTGCCAAGCATTCCTTGCACAACGGAACCAGTACTGTCGATCACTCATAAAAAGCAGCTCTCAACCCTGTTATTATAACTAGCAATCAAGCTATACCGTGTAACTTGTACAACACGGCCGCATTTGTTTACATTGATTTACCATGTTAGAGTGTTTGACACATTTTTTCTTCTCCTCTTGAATGGTAATTCTCATGTCTTTTGCGCTATATTCAAATTGATGGAAAATGATGAATGGAGTAAATGGGATTGTAATGGACCTAACGGTATTATATTTCATTATTTAAATTGGTATTCTTATCCATCTCATTCCATTATTTGCTTTCACTTTTTTCCTGGGCCGAGTAAGATGAAGTGAGAAATTTGTTTTGTTCCTCTACAATCCATAGAATGAAATGAAAGTTTTATTCCAATATACTCTGTTTCACTCCATTCCATCCATCAAAATATTAGTATGACAAAGACGGTCTTACCTAATCAAATGTACGAGGACTACTATGTGTTTACTTAAGCTGACAATATCATAATCTAACACAAATTGGGCTTTGCTTCTTGTTCTTTGAGGGAGTGATTCAAATGCACATTGACAGCACATTCATAAGGGGATGTGGATCCACTCCCATTCTTAAATAACATTAGTCAGTATAGATTAAAAGAACACTTTAATTATCAATACAAAAGGCAAATTCTACACAGCCGAAACAATTAGTATCTTCCTTACCACTCAAAAACATCTTGATGCTTATAAAAAGAAAAACAGACCAGCCGTCTTCCTAACATAAAAAGTGAATTCTATAGCTAATCTCAGCAAGTCTAAAAATTATATCTGTATCCAACAATGCACTGTCATGTTATTTAAAATCAAGGATACAATTTCTTAATTGGACCAATCAGTATTTTTGTTAACTATGTTATTGATGAGAATGCCGGTGGCTGATCTCTAAAAAAGTTATCTAGATACTTTTTTTTTTTTTTTCACTCATAGCCCATGATGTTTCAAACAAAAACCCAGTTATCATTTATTATACGGTTGATTAAACACATTTTACAGGGATAAGTTAGACACAAAATCAAATCCTAGCTATTGCTTCAAACAAGAGTAGAGTAACAAACAAGGCAAAGCAAGTTAGGCAACATCACACGAAGCATTAAATGGCAGCATTGAAAAAAAAGGAGCACGTAAGTTGAAATATGGTACCACTTGGCACGTGCAGAGAGCTTGAGAGGCATTGGCTGAGGCTCACGGCAAGGTCCTTCCGTCGCAACCTTGTGAAGCCCATACAACTCCATTTTCACGTTGCTTCCCACACTTTCCAATCGATCACACTCGTTCGTAACAAATTCCGTAGCCGCCATAAACTCTTTCTCCAGCTCACTCCTCTCAATCCCTTCCCAATCATCATCATCATCATTGTAATCATTCTCTTTCACGCCGTTTTCTACAGCAGAAACCTCAATTTCACTGCAAGGATATTCAACACTTTCCACGTCCCTCTTCTTATCAAACTCTTGTGTTGTTCCCTCGGTTTCCTCTTTAACGGCAATGTCTGCATGCGATTTTAACGGTGACTCGAGAACAACGTTGGAACCGAATTCCGTCATAGCCTCTTCTACCTCGTGTTCGCTTCCTGCACACGTGGCAGCTTGAACCGGGCTTAAAACAGTGCTCTCGCTTGAAGGAACAGGTTCGACCATATCTGATGACGCGGCAGTCTGAACCGGTGGAACCGGTTGGACCGTAGGTTCCTCACATTCGATTTCTACACTCTTAGTTTGAGCGGGGTGAACCGTGAACAGTTTCCCATGAGGAAGCGGTTGGACCGTGGGGTTTTCTATGTTGTAGTCTGTTACAACGTGAACCGGACTAATAAAACGGACCTTGGTCTTGCTTTGAGCGGGCTGAACCATAAACCGTTCCACATGAGAGAGTGGAGGGAGCGGTTGGGGAGCGACGTGACGTTTTGGTGTGGCGTGAGTGTCGTTGATGGCCTCGACGAGCTTCACGACGATGAAAGTGAGAAGAAGCGCCAGAGACGCCGTGACAAAAAAATCATCCACCGCGGTTAGAAGCTCCATCACACTTCTCTCCTTTTTGTTCTTTCTAGTGGAAAAATATCGCAAAACGCTCAACACGTTGGTGAGTCAGGGTTTAAGTAAGGGATTAGGATCGGTTTTGGAGAAAATTAATGAGAGAATTTAGGAAGGAATTGATAAGAAGGAAGGAACTGAAAAAAGAGGAAAGGATAATCTGCGTAACAGCGCAAAGCATATTCTGCGCTTAATTTACTTTATGCTTTGGCTACCCAAATTTCAATTTCTGTTTTCTCTTTTGGGTTGTGTGGGTCCCGTTGTTGCGGAGACAAGGGTGAAGGGGTCACCGACGTGTGTGACAGAAAAAGCACAAAAAGGTGTATATCCGTGACCACGTCGATCGTGCTGACTCATCACTCGCTGCCATAATCGTTATCCAACTCCAACACCCCACGCGAGTCATTCTTATTTCATCACAATCATTACATCTTTGGTGGCCTTTCAATTTTTGGTTAAAAAGTTGGTTTTTAATTGAACATATTCGAGAATTATTCTGAATATTTTCGATCACGAAATAAGTCAATTCCATTGCTGTTACGTAAATGATTGCAGTTTCCAACACAATGCCATAAAAAGAAAAGTGATGATGGGATCTAAATAGATCATTTTATAGTCATTATTTTTCTTAGCCGTTTATCAATTAATACAAAAGGCTATTTTGGATTGTTATACACATTATAATCCATGTTCTAAAATACTCACCAAATTTGCCCGTAAATGAGAGAAACTAATGAAAAAATTCGAGCTATAACCAATAGTTCCTGTACCATATCCACAAACGATACTATTTACCCATTGACTTTTAAAATTTTTAGTTTGAAATAGCATTAGGAGTTCCCCCTGTGGTAGCATTATTGATCTACAGGACGAACTGTGAGCATACAATTCCGATTTTTCACAGTTTATTTTGTCCCCTTTCTCTCTTGTTCCAACAGAATGTTTAAAAAGTTAAGCAGCTTTAGGTGCAAGCGTTCCTCGTGTATGAACGTTTGAATTTTGAAGACCCTGCTAAAGAATAAGGCTAATTGCGATGGCCTGCACTTTACCAATGTATTATGTACACAGTTACAACTCGGCTCAATATTAGTTCAATAGTAAATTTAAAAACAAGGTGTTAGGTGTGGTGCTGTGTTAGTGGCACAATTGTAAATATAAGCCTGCCCAGTGGGATTTCCGTTTAATTCCATAAATTTCTAATTCTACTAAGTGACTATACAAAACAATACATACAACAGGTAAACTTCTCACAAGGAGATCTACAGGAGAAAAATCAAATTCAACAGGTAAACTACCTGGGTTATATGAAGTGTAAGTCAAACCAGCAAATTTTAACTTGAGGGAACCCTTTCAATTTCCTTAGGCAAGAATAAGATGATAATAACTTAATAAGCTCGGTGACAATTAAAAATAAACGTGATCCTAGGCACTTCGTTTAACCTTGTTCACCTGGGGCTTCAGAATGAATTTTCTCGTACAACCGATGTATGAGTGGGGATTTAGACATCTGTGGCTCCCTCTCCAGGACTGCAATCACATCCTTGACAGAGATGCTTCGAGCTACCCTAGTTTGAGGGGCCATCGCATGACTCTTCCCAAGTTTTCTGGCAACTGTTAGAAGAATTGAAAGGGAGAAACAGCGATGAAAAATGGCACAAACCAATAAAAAAGACACCAATTTACTTTATTCAAACCAACATAGCATTTCTCCAACATAAAGTTACTTTAAGCCATTTTGTTGGCAACATTAATCATTAGGGATTCTACACACACTAGACAACAGGGGAATCTGAAACCCTTCACTCCAAATAAGTGAAAAGAGTAGGATATTCTGCAATCTACATTTAGGTATTTATCAGAACATTCTCAACTGACAGTATAGAATATTATAGACAGACCATACATTCAAGTTTTCAGACAATGACAGAATCCACTTCTATTCTATCTTAATTTTTTTTTAATCCATATATTAAGAAACAGAATTTGAATCTTGAATAACTAAAATTGATTGCTAGCTTGCAATTAAAAAATTAACAATGGAAATAACAGAAAAGCACCTTCAAACAAACTCACCTGAACTTGCTATAAAAGGGGTTGAACCTCTTTTCTCCCCTTCTTGGTTATCCTTTGTACTTCTTTCAGATGTTGATGAAGATTTGCGGTTCACATCTTTAGCTGGTTGAGAACCAGATGACGCGTCCACTGCCCCTTCACGTTTCTGCTTGGCTTGCTCAGCCATAAGTTGCCACTTTGACAGCATGTCATCTCCCCCATAAGCAGCACGAGCAGCAACATTGGCAGCATTTGTCCTCATCTTGTCATCCTCTTCCTTGTTCACCTGCAGCATATTATAAATCAAAAAACAGATTTCCAATGTTTATAAGGTGAGGTATAAGTACCTTAGTTGATTTAGCACGGCCGTCATCCTTATCCTTGTCACCATCAACTCCAGTATTGCTGTCAACCTATATTTAGAAATAGCAATATAAATGACAGACAAACAAGTTACAACTGCAAATATGCAAAAGACATGCATGGAAGGGAGTGCATGAAAAAGGTCTTTATCTTGCAGTAACTCGAACACAATTCCAATATTTGGAACTTACATCATTTAGTTTCCGAAGCTTCTCTGCTTCTGCCTGTTTTTTCTCCCACTCTTCCCTTACTTTCCTATTTATTGTCATGATTTGCTGCCGAACATCTGAAGTGACAACAGTTCGATGTCTCGTTTTCTCAAAATCAACCCTCTAACAGAAAAACTCTTGTAAGTACAAATATACAATTATAAAAGACTTTGCGCAAGCAACTAGAGAAAAACTGACCTGTTTTGATATTCTAATCAGGTTACTTATCAGTCCACGCATCCTTTCCTCCACACTCTGAACATTTACTCAGTGTCATAAGATTACAAGTAAACCAATTGCACTGAAAAGTGAAAAATTGCTAGTCTCACCAGTGACAAACATTTCTCCACATCATTGCTCATACCCTTCAATCCACACTTGGCCACTGCCAGAGTAACAACATAAGGTATCCATAAGGTTTTGTATGCCTAGCACATATCCAGAACAGCTCAAAAAGAAAGAATTAAAAGATATGGGCAGAGGTATGACACAAGTTGGACACTGACTGATATCAATTAATTTTTTTTGCAATGGAGCTTTCTGCAAGATCAGTCTTTCCTCTTCTTCTTGCACAGCCTTTCGAGATGCTTCTGACACTCGACTATCCTCTTTGGGCCCTGAAAATAACTGCTCTTCCTCTTCCTGCAAAAGAAACATTAGAAGCACAGGAGTTAGCATTCCCTACTTATGGACTATCTGATTTAGTTGAACATGACGTAGTATCATACCCTGAGGTCAACTCCACTAACAGCAGTGACATCATTAAGTTGTTCAATGCTTTGTTCAACGTATCCCCCAGAAGTTTTTTGTTTTTTACTGCAGGGTAAAGGAACATTATATGTATATTGAAAAGGTTAAGAAATTTACCCATAAAATAAGTTATTCATAAATCATCGAGTAGAGTAAGACATGGTTCACCTAGAAGGAGGAGGTGAGGAACCAAGTGCTTCAAGTGGTTTCTTTTGGGTAACAGCAGACTTTTTAAGAGATGTCCTAGCAACAATTCCAGAAGCATTTGATGGAACCTGAGAGCTTAGCTGATCAATTTCAGAAGTGGGACTTAAGAAATTAGGCATCAACAAATTTGAAGACATATTTATAAACCCGGGGGTATGCTCAGTGCAAAAATAATATCTTGGTAAAAAAATGCATAAAAAAAGCATGACAAAGTTATTATTTCTCGAAAATAGATTCTGTTAAAAAACCAAATTGGGAGCAAAAGGACATCAAATGAAAAAACAAGCACAACATTATATACTTGTTCCCTCCATTGCAATTTGCCATACATCTTTATACCTCATAACCTTGCCTAAGAAAACTGGTGAATCAAAGGTTTCTTACACATCCTATATGTTGAGGTTAGCAATTTTGCAAACAATTGGTTAAAAGAGTTAAACCTCAGGCTAGTAAAATCTGAAATCGAGGCCTATGGGTCTAATAGTGCATATTAAAGCAGACAACGATTACAGTGAACCTATCCATTTACGTGCAGCTCTTGATTCAACTCAATTTTAGTTCAATACATCGAGCTCAAGATCTTATGACAGGATCATGAGCTAAAATATGTGGCTCGTTTAAAATATGATCTAAAGCATAAGCCACTTAGGGCTCACCTCATTTGCTCATGAACTGACATAATATATACATCATCAGAACATATCTATTTATCCCCAAAGCTTAAGCAGTAAGATAAAAAATACATGAATGGATTTATATCAAAATGTTCCCTTACGAAAAGTTTTTCATGCTTGACACGTTAATAATGCCTATGCATTACCATACCTTGCACTAAAATTTAGCAGCCTTATTTAAATTATTACGGACTCCAAGGATCAAACTCATGACCTCTAGAACATAATTAATAGAGGTGCTATATATTTTATAAACGTGTGAGCGAGATAGTTACAAATAAAGTACAGAATGAAGATGATTTCAATCAGGGTTCTTGTTTACTAATCATTAATTTTGGTTTATGAATTGGGGATTTTTGGTTTTCCCAGTTAGGGGTACCACTATCCCACTTTACTTCCAGTTTGGTTCTTCGTATTAGATATTTACAGGGAGAAATGGGGTGCATAAATTGGTGAGGAGGAATGAAATTTCTCTTTCCTCATCTTGGAAACTCGTTGCTTGATTATTATTGTTCACTGACCATGATGAATTTCAGAGTTGTTTAAATCAGTTCTTACATATTAAAATAGAGCAAATAACATATCCGAAATAGAAGACAGTGAATACTGTTGTAAACAGCATATTATTAGGATAACAATATCATCAATATCTCCATAGTACTTAGAAAAATATATCTTTATAATCTTCTTATTTATTTCAGAATGCTTTTATTTCCTTTTTTTAAAGGTTTTGGTTATTCAAACAGAGATTATGAGAATGTAATTGGGGTGATTGATATCAATAAAATAATTCTTTATTTTTCAAGTTGGTATCAGAGCTTTCGACTGTGGGGGAGCCCTGTCTCCGCTGCCTTGTTAACCGCTGTCACCACCATTGTTCATCATCATTGTTGAGGTTAGTGGTGGGACAGAGTGGGACAGAAAGGTGTGCAAAGATGAATACAATTCAAGTTGTTCTTGCTCTAATAACTCATTTTGGATGGGAATTACGTAGAGGTGTATGCAAAATGTCTTTCTTCATGGAGAAGAAGTGTACATGGAGATTCCTCCCAGATTTGAAACTCATGGGAGGAATCTAATATGCCCCCTAAAGAAGGCCTTATATGGTCTTTAACAATCTTCAAGAATAATGTTTAGGAGATTAAGAAAAGTAATGGTTTCCTTAGGATATAAGCAAAGCCAAGGAAATAATACATTATTTATAAAACACTTCATTACAGGTAAACTTATATTATTGTTGGTCTATGTGAATGACATGATTATTGCAGGAGATGATGAAACAAAGAAATTGACTTTAAAGGAAAAATAGGCAACCTAATTTGAAATGAAAGACTTGAGAAAGCTTAATTATTTTCTTAGAATAGAGGTTTCTTCTTAAAAAACAGGGATTTTCATCTCCGAAAGAAAATATGTACTTGATCTCCTTAAAGAAATAGGTAAGTTGGAATGTAGAATTTCAAAAGTTCCTATGGAACAAAATTATAAAATTGGAAGTGAAGAGTGCTCTCTCAGAGAAAAAAATCAATGCATTTAGTGTGGTAAGTCAGTTTATGCATGATCCAAGAGAAAGACACATGTAAGCAATTGACAAAATTCTTTAGTACTTGAAGTCAAGCCTAGGAAAAGGGTTATTTTTCAGGAAAGGAGACACTTTGACCTAGAAGATATATACTATGTAGGTTCTGTTATTGATATAAAATCTACATTTGGGTATTGTATGTTTCTTGGAGAAAGTCTAGGACCCTGGAGAAGCAAAAAACAGGTAAAGTATCTTGGTGCAAAAGTTGAATTTCGAGCCCGTGCTCAAGATGTGCATGGAGGATTTTGGATAAAGATCATACTTTGTGACCTTAAAATTAGGGCTGACATCCATATGTCGTTGTATTGTGATAACTAGTCAACCATGAGCATTGCCCATAATCTAGTCCAGCATTATAGGACCAAACATATTGAAATTGACAAACAATTCATCAAAGATAATCTTGACACATACTGGTTACAACTTAAGTTCCTATGGATTACAGATAGGAGACACTTTCACTAAAGGACTTCCTTAGGGCAGATTCTAGGATCTTGTAGGTAAGTTGGGAATGATTGATATTCATTTACCAACTTGAGGAGGGGTGTCATAGATAGCATAATATCAAGATTTATGATAAAAAAATAATATCAATATCTCCATAGCAATCAGGAATAACTATCATAATCTTTCTATTTATTTCAATGTATTTTTATTTCCTTTTATTAAAGGTTTTGGTTAGAAAAATAGAGATGATTAGGGTGATTGATATCAATAAAATAATTCTTTAATTTTCAAGGTGCAAACCACACTTTACTGAGCCAATTTTGTAGTGTTGAATTAGACTTAAATTCCACTATCTTAATATGATATTAGAGCTACTAAGAGTCTATCCTACCCCAGATTTGGGCCTATCGTGACACCCGCTACCAGACCTCCCTTGATTCTTACGCTCTATATCCTCAACATGGATGCACCATGATGTCTTTGGTATAAGAGTTGTGTGTTGAAGATCCCACACCAACTATAGATAAGACCAAATTAATATACACACACACACACACATACATATAAGTAACTGCAAACCTCACCTTATTGAGTTAGCTTTGTAGGGTTGACTCTGGCTTAAATTTCACTTTCTTAATAAATATTCTCTATGCTTGCAACTTCATTACAAAAGGGTTTCAAAAAACTATTGGTGAAAGAGATTCTTTGTTAAAAACAATTTAATAAAAAAATTATGGAAAACATATCTAAGCTTAGAGAACCGATGTTTCATATATACATTCAACATAACATAGTACCAAAGGATGCATTGTGCCCATGAAGATAAAAACACATTTGCATGTTACTTGATATGCAAAAAACTACCATTAAATCTTAAGACAAGATCATGTACAACAGTCTCCAACTTACCGGGGCACTGGAGTCTAGGTGGGTCATTACAGAAGAGGAAGCAGAACTGTGCGGTAGCAAGCCAGTAGATGTTGTAGGTGGCATGCTTGTGGATGCCGGAAGACCTCTTGAAAACTCATCTTTTAGAGTTCCTTGACTGGCACCACTCTGTTCAAGCTGAGCGGAATTAACAGAAGAATACCCATGCAATTTAGACAAATTGTGCCTATTTTGCTGCTCAGTAGACAAGTCACTAGGTTCCTTCTTGACATAAGAAACAGATGACATTAAGCCCAGATTTTGTTCTTTGTTTGTTGATGGTTGCCAAGCATTTGAAGTTTGTTGAGATGCTGTATTGTTCACAGCAGAAGACACAGATCCACCTGGCAGTCTCTTGGGATCATTGAAAGAATTCTGCTGTTCAAGTTTTGGCATACCAGTTACACTCAAACCATGTGTTGACCCACCTAAATGATTTGAAGCAATACTTTGATGAGGAATTTGACTCATGTGTGAATCATGCGATTGCAGTTTGATAGACGAAGTGGAACTACTTGTTGTCCCAGAATAAGGGTTATAGTTACCACCACTGTTTCCGTATGCTGATGCAAAATGTAGATGGTGCTGCTGCTGCTTATTAAGCCCTTGTATTTGAACTGATGTTCTTTCTGTTTCTTGACCTACTGTGTTGGAACTGGAAGACGTCAACTGGTTTGGTTGCAAGCCTTGAGATTCTATTTTAACATCGAATTCCTGAGGTTTTCTAGCATTGCTATCCATAGTTTGACCAGCTGAAGAACTCATGCGAGATTGGTCAACGGCAACATTCATACTTCTTTGATGCATCTGTGCTAAAGCATGGGGATCATTCAATTGCCTTGCACCTGAACTAACAGTTGGCATCCTTACAGGAAGCTGCTGCCCAGCAGATGCTTGATTGGGCCTTGCCTAAATAGTACGAAAAATGAATCTAAGAATGACCATGGCATCAATATCTAATTGGATTATGAAAACCACCCACAACACAAACCATGTTTCTTACCACTTGTGGTTGCATTTGCACCTTTGCTAATGCTAATCTAAGCATCTGGTCCCCTACGATACCTTTCATAAGCCGCACAAAACTGTCTTTCGGTATTTCATCTTTCTAGAATGAAAAAATAAAAAAAAAAACTGATGAAATCAAAATTAGTGCAAACTGCTAGTGATATCTGTTCATAAGCTGGTCCTGGGCTATCATAAAAAAAGACTAAAACTTGCCATGGAAAGGGGGAGGGGGGAAAGGGGAAAGGACCTGATAGCTAGATTGGTTTGGAAAACGCACCTTCAATTTAGCAAATAAGGTTTGAAGTTGCATGGCTCTGTCTTTGGCAAGTTGAGGAAGCAAGATTGGTAGCAACAGGCCAAACGGTACTTGTTTACTACGATTTACTTGGCTACTTGGCTGCTCAGAGACTGTAGCCTGTTGATTACTCATCTGCTGCAACTTTGCATACTGAGATTCACTGCTGGGATTATGACTCTTTACTACTTCATTATTAAGGACTGAATCCTTTCCAGAATTCTGAATTCCGATAGTTTGAGAACTGTGGAGGGGAACCTGTACAGCAGGTGCTCGGTTAGAGTCATCTTGAGATTGTTTCTGTGGTAAATGAGGATTATTTACATCCTGAGAAGGAACATGCTGAAGGTGCTCGCCAAGAGACCCATGTTGCTTCGGCTCCATCTCAGATGAATGTTGCTCTTGTTGTGCAGTTTTAGGCTCTTGAATTTGACCATCAGTTTGGCTGTCATGGTTAGAAGTAGGCCACTGTGATAAAGATTGACTTGATGTATTATTGCTTCCTTGAGACAATACTGCACCAAATATAGCACCATAAACATAAAGAATGAGCATTCACTCGAGAAATCACAAAGCAATATAATAAAGTTACATGTCCCAAGACTCGATTAAATTTAGAACTTAAACTAACACATTTCCTATTACGGTTCAACTCATACCCAGCTTGTTCTTTCAATGTAGAAGAATGACTACTTTTCAGTCAATTATTTGGGAGACAAAGCCAGAAAGTTACATGCAGCTTTATTTCAGAATCATAGTGCTATGGTTACTATCCAGAATGAAATGATGATAGCAGTTGCAAGAAACAAATTCAGGACTATTATTTGTGATGCAACAGTCATACAATCAATTCATGAGGGTCGGTTGGTCTGTGACTTGTTAGTATTTAATCCTGGAAATGCTAATGCCAACTCTGATGGCAAAGTGGGTTCCAAGAGATGGAACTCCCAACCAGCATACTTCTAGAAATGGGATCCGTTGAAGTTTCAGCAGCTACAGGTCAATCAGTCAAATCTCCAATGCCAACTCTAATAAAAGAGAGGATTCAAAGGAATGGGATTCCCAGCCACCATGCATCAAGCTATGGGATAGTTTTTGTAGCTGCTACGAGGAAACCACAGGAACCTCTACCTTGGTGACAAGCGGGTTCTTATTTTATTTTTTATTTGGTGGGTATTGTTGGGTATTCCTATGCTGACCATATGAGAAACCCGAATAAGGAAAGGATAGGGATTTATTTAGGCTATCACAAACACAAGACACAAGACACGCCTACATGGGAACTGGGAAGCAATGAGGTGAAGTTAGATGACGTGTGGGATAAAAGGGAACTGGGAAAATGAAAAAGGTAGCCTATTATTCAGTGAGAATTTTGAGGGTTCAGATCTTTCAAAATGACCTGTTATATCTTTCCTTTTTCTGCCTGTGGAATTCTAGAGACACATATCTATATAAGGAATTAGTCTCCGTATTTTCTTAAAGGAATTCAATAAATTAGTCTACCTATCACCCCAATTGGGGAATTATCCTGTTATCTGTAGTCCAGCACTTGGTCTTCTATCAATTTGAGAGCTTCGGATGTAGAAAACCAGCAATAACGAGTTATACCATAATAGGGAATAAAGCTCTGGGAAATATGGACAATAAGAGAAAAAGACAGAATGCATATTAGGGCTGCAACAACCTTAACTGTGAGGTAACGATGATGAAAAGCAAGGGAGGAAATGAAGAAAAAGGAGTATTAAAAAATTGAGTAAGGTATGGATAGGGAGGGCTGGAGGGGGTAGCCAAGTACAGAGCTCAACTAGCTTAGAGCTCTCTTTTCCTTTTCCTGTTTGAGATCCATACACTATACTCCCTCTGTTTATGAATTCGTTTGTAGTCTATAGGTCTATTATCCTTTTCCTACTTCAGAGAGAGAGCTATGTTCCAGGTTCACCTTGTATATGAGGTCATTTATTTTCAGTAGCTAAGTGAAATTTAGTTCTTATTATCAGCTCTATCAACAATGATTGTAAGAAAATTGCCATTCCAGAAAAACAACAGAAATCACCACACAGATACTTTGTTGTAGTAAGGACATCGTGATAATTTGATAATGAAGTAGAAATTCATTTAGTCCATATTGAATAGTAAACATATCTTGGACCTTTGTAACTACAGCTGGCCAAATTCCATTGGAAAAAACACAAGACTGAAAGTAGATATCCCGAGGCCTAGTTAATTAACTTTCTTCGACAACCAAAATACTTCAGTGTTCAAACACTATGACCAAACATAAATGTTTTTATATCATTACGATGCTTTAGTTGTATAAACAGTCAACTCAAACATGGACAGGAGAAGCAGTGAATTTGAACAGAATGATAAAAAATAACAAAGAAATCAAATATTACCAGAGAGAGAGAGAGAGAGAGGACAGTATTGAACAGAAAATGATGAATAAAATTGGCAGATACCTGGATCTGAACCAGGAAACTGAGAAGCAGACACATCTCCTCCTATATCTCTATTTAGAGCAGCCTGGAAGGCTTCCACATCCACCCCTGAATGCATTGTTTCATCCTGTGAACATTTAAACACAGTGGTCCGATAAGCAAAGCCCCAAATCGGCAAGACAAGACCAAAGTTCTTCTCCTTCAAAGAACAAGAAGAAAGAAGAGAAGAGCAAACCTCGTCATCTTCTAGAAGCTTCATGATAGACGGGTCCATAGCAATTTCACTGCACTTGTAATCCTTGTTGCTCTATTTAACCAAAACAAACCCATAAATTTCCTTTTACACCATATCTTAACTCATAAGAGGAAGCAGACAAACTGAAACGGCATCACCACCACCATATGTATCAATCCCTAAACATTTTGACCACGGCTTCAATTTCTACCTAAATACTAACAGATTATTTTCGCTTTAGCAACAAAATTGTTGGGCCCATCTCATATTTTCATCCTGAATTACAACTCTCATTTGCTAAGTCATTCATGGGGCCTGCGGAGTGAGATCCTGGAGAAGATGCAACTCTAGCTACCAAGTCTCAATAGGGGCAGGCTGTATGCGTGCCTCGCAAGTCTTATACCAAAAATATGTATTCAAATTTTCCCATGAAGGTAGAAAATGCAATTTACTAAGGCACAAATAAAGGATTAGATCATCAATCCTTCCGATACAACTGTTTTTCTGTACACCTTGGTTGTTTGGTTGTTAGGAAGGAAAGCATTCAAGAGGAAGATAAACCCATTTATCTCACATTGAGTACACCTTGGTTGCTTTGTGACACATTAATAGGATTCACGGTCCTCATACATCTTTTTTTGGTTCTTAAATAAAAAATAAATAAAAAATTAAACCATATGAGCTAACAAAACCTGATGGAAACTGGTGATGATATTCCAGGAGAACAACTCCGTTACAGCAGCAATATAACTCCAGCTTAGAAAAAGAAACCAGGAAAAACAGAAAACACAATGCAGAAAAGAAGACAACAATTAGAGTTGCAAGAGACGAACTCTGTTTCGAAGACAAATGCCTAACCAATTCCTCACCCAATTTCCGTTACTCTCTCCCCTACCCTATAAACACGTCCTCCATGGACAATGATCACAGGACATCTCCTTTTTGTTGAGATACACATTAGCTGCTCCATATACGCACACGTATTTCGTAATTATTGGGTTTATGTTTATCTCAATGAAAAAACCCTAAAAAATAACTGTAACGTGCCTAAAGTGGCACCAAGTGGCTCCTACATCAAACAGCGTTTTCATGAGTATGAGGAAAGGGGTGTGGATGAAAGAACATATTCTACACTGAATCTAATAGCGCAATCAGTTGAAGAAGCATTCTCCGGAAAGCCAGAGCAGAAACAGAGTCAAAGTGAAATTGATAGATACAACGGCCCACAAAGCAAAATTGCAAACATTCTGACAAGAAGTTTAGATTGGAAAACCTGAAATCGCGCGGCGTCGGTGGCGACAAAGAGCACGGCGGCGGACACCGAGAGCGACGGTGGGAGGGGGTCTTAGGAAGCGTCTTAAGAACTCGAATATTTCTTGTGAGAATAAACCCAGTCATTCAATTTATCTTGATTTTAGTTTTAATTTGAATATTACTCCATCTATTTTTAATTATTACATCAAATATAATTTCTAATTAATTGTTTCAACATATATATTGAGAGTACTTGTTTTAATCTTTTATTCAATTCAAACTAAACTTAATCAAACAATGCACAAAAACTTATTATCCTTACAATTGTGTTATCAATTTCTATTTTCATAAAATAACTCATATTTAGTTTTTGCGTTGTCCAAGATAAATGTATATAATTAAAAAATTATAGTAAATTCAAAAACTTGTAAATATATATCATAATTATATATAACTAATAATATTTTAATATATAAATTATATTTAAAATCTATACTTAATACATGTAGCATCTCATATTATCTAATTTTGTATAATGCAATCTAAACTTCAAAAGTTATATATTTACAATTTAACACTCATAAAAAAGCATAGAGATTCGTGGGGACCTATTTTGATTGGACTTGATATTGGGGCTTTTTAACTTCTCATTTTTAAGGCAGATTCTTCCTGCACCTCATACCTATTTAATTTTCCGAAATTTCATTTTAAAAAATACTCCTTTACTAATGTGAAGGTTATTGTATATATTTTTATTTCTGGAATAGTTAATTTTGAAACATAAAATTTTACTTATGAAACAATCTATTTTAGAAATTAAATTTTACATAAAATTTTACTTCTGAAACAATCTATTTTAAAAATTAAATTTTATATTCTGAAAAAGACTATTTTAAGAATATGATTTGACTTTTGGATTTAAAAATAACTTTTAGAACGGATCATTTCAAAAGTCAAACAAATACATCCTATAATGTTTTTAAAATAATTTATTTCAAAAATTATTTCTGAATCGGAAAATAACTTTTAAAATAGGTCATTTAAGAAACAACAGATACACTTTCATTTTTGCTTTCAAAATAAACTATTTTGAAAATATTATAAAAGTGTATTTTTTAACTTCTGGAGTAATTCATTCGGAAAGTAAAAATAAATATGTATAACAAAAAGATAAAACAGACAGTGCATTCTTTAATAAAAGGACAATGTAAAAAAATTAAAAATAAAATATGGAGATGCAGGAAGAAACTATGAAAGTGCAGCAATAAGCTCTTCATTTTAAGACTTTTTCTTCGTATACTCCCATAATTTTTTTCATGCACCTACGTGGAGCATTGAAAAAGCATAAATTGTTTATGATTTAAATATTTGGATTGCTTATAACTTAGAATATATCCCTCAATTTATGCATACGCTTCACATAATATACTTTGGATCTATAAATACATTTTGAATTTGAAAATTTCACAATCCACAAATTACTTTTAGATTCATAAATATATTTTATACTTTCAACTTATGTAATTTAAAATATATTTTCACATTATATAATCTGAAAATGTATTTTATTTAATAAAACTTATAATATATTTACATCTTATATAGTATATATTACAACTTTTATTTAAAAAATACATTATAGATTATCCAATTTAGAAAATAATTATAGATTGTTTAATTGATAATATATTTTTAAATTCTGAATTACAATATTTATAATAATTTTTTAAATTATATAATTTGAGATGTTTTTGACTTTTTAAATTACACTATCTCGGTGTGTTTTGATGAACCAATTTGAGAAGATTTACTGTTTAAGAAGATGAACTTGAGTGGATGAAGATTGTTTGTTTGGTTGACCTAATTTAGAAGGATGGATAAAGGGGAGATTTGCATGATGGAATCTTGTTCATGTGAAGAGATTTGAAGAGATGAAATTGAAAATTACAATAAATGAGGTGGAAATTAGGAAATACCCTTATACCTGGGTGATGACTTTGAAATACAATAAATATTGCAAAGAGTATTTTGAAGTATTGGTACATGACTAAAACAAAAGGTATTTAATAAAAAAAAATATAAAATATTATTTATATTTTTACTAATCATTATTTTAAGAACAGTTAATTACAAAAAAGATTAAAAGTAAAAAAATATCAAATATAACATTTAATGGTAATTATATATATATATATATATATATATTAATAAGAATATTTAATTTTTAATAATTACTTTTAACTGAATGTTATCTATTAATATTATTTATTTCAAATTTAAGTACACCTTTCATTTGTTTTAGTTGTTTTAAATAGACAGTTTATATACTTTTTATTATAACTTATTAATATTTTTATAGAAATAAAATAACAATTTAAAAAATTCGTATTTAATCTCTTAAAAATATAGTAAAAAACCATTTAACTTTTTAAGTAAGAGAATTAATAAAAAGTTTTAGAAAACATTTACAATTATTATTAACATGTATTAGTATCCAAGAAATATAAATTGAAAACTATGTTTATTTAGACTAATAATTTTAAAAGTTTCAATTTAAGTAAAATGTAAAAATAATTTATACTTACAAAAACAACAGTAAATTTCAATAAAAAAAGTAGTTTAGATTGTAGGAATTTTTGTTTTTAGGAATTTCAATTAATTATGATTTAGACTAAATTGTATATTTTAATAGAATAATAAATTTGTGATTTTATTGCATTATTTATGATTTATGTTTAATTTTAAATAACTTAGAAAAGATGTTTTAAATAATTTTAGTAATGTTTTTTTTATATTAAAATCAATTTAATCTAATTCATTTTAATTTTTTACCTTCTTATTATTTCACAAAGGTTAATTAGTAATTTCATAAATATATTAATTAAAAAAATAAAAATAAATCTATAACATCTATCAAATCATTCCTAAACTTTCATCATTCCCAAACTTTCATAACTAATCCCCTCAAATCCCTTCAAATCTTTTCATCCATCTATTAATCCAAACAACTTTTTCATCCACATACAATCCACTCAAATCCCTTTAAATTCATTTATCAAATCCACTCCCTCAACCAAACAAAGCCTTAGTACTTGCTCATCTTGCACAGTGTGACCATTAACTCTTGCTCATGAACTAACAAGCTGTTTTGGAGTTTATCTATAATTATGATGTCTAAATAATGTGATTCTTTAATAAAGCACACTACATAATTGTCCCTTGAGGTCAGTGAGTTAAAAATATTTTCAATGAGATTAAAATCATATACTGTGTACATCCTCATCTTATTTGCAATTGTGCAACTGTGAGAGTTAAAGCAAATTCATTAACTAATTTTTAGTTCTTTGTCTATATAATCTTCAAGAAGAGCTTAAAGTTGTACTTACTTTACTCTAACAATGCCATGATACCTTTGTTTTAAAGGATCTCATATCTCTTTGGATGTTTCTTTCTTCAATATTATTTTAAGCATAACTCATTAATTGCTTGAAATAAATACTTTTTTTACTTTTAGATCTTTCAAATTCAACTCCTCCATAGTCTTTTTTTCTTTTTCTGTTAACATGTTTAGGAAGATCTATAAGATTTCAATATTATTTCCACTTTAAGAAGTTCTCAATTAGAATTGTCCAATAATTATAATAGTGATTCAATTTTGAAATTACAGGTTGCACAAAATTACTATTGGTAATGATGATTGAAGTCTACTGAGTAAATCTTAGCTCTCTTGATATATTGTTAACTAAAAAATAGGATAAAAATATGACTGAGTCCTTCTTATTATTTATGTAAAAAAGGAAAGTTTATAGACTTAACTCTTCGACGAAATCCCTAAAAAATAATCAAGTAACCCATGTCTACCAATAACTAAAACAAATAAAATAAAAGCATATAATTCAAAAAGATTTTCTAAACTAAAAATCTTTGACTCAGTCAACACTTGTTCTAAGGATGTTTGTTGGAAGTGATAAGTTATATATTTTGTTTGTGAATATTGAGTTTTTGGTTGAAATATTTCTTTTCATAGAAAATAATCTAAATAATATATCATAAATGATTTTAATTTGATTAAAGTAAACAAATTTGTTTCCATTAACTTAACCAAGACGAAAAAATGCCACTGATAAAGTACTTTTGACATAACTTGCAAGGTTCTTCGTATTCTCCAAGTAACCCTACTGTCTATGCGCATTTATTGAGACTCTTCCATAACAGACATTCAATGCACAAGTGCCTTTTGCTTCAATAGTTTTTTTTGTATTGAAATTGAATTGAGCAGGTTTGAATTGAATGCAGTCACAGAAGGTAATAGTGGAATGAGAGTCCCCAAGCACGCTATCATCACTTAAAGCAGGTAGGTTTTGTTTTAGAGTTTCATATTATATTATATGCGTTTTGAGTTGGACTTTGGTTTCATCATCAACCAGCATTGACAAAACACTGCTCCTTTTCTCCTTCCAAGAAGAGTTATTTATTAGTTTCTTGAAGGACATTGTCCTCTTCAGGTTTGTTGTGTTTGTAACTGGTTAGTAGTTCTCGAAAACATGAAGGTTTCTGGCCTCTTTGCTTTGCTTTTGGTAGTTGGAGCAACTATGATGTTCTTTAACATCTTAGGTGGTATGTATATTCTTTCCTTTATTACAACTTGTTGCTACCCTTTTTGTTTCATTTGAGAAAATTGCTTAGATCTCTTCCAATAATGCAAATCCTCAATGAATCGGTCAAGTGGTTTCTTATTATCTCCATGTAAGACAAGCTCATAGGTTAAAAGATCACAAATGGGGTGTTTTGAGTTTTGTGTTTAAACTAAATGTGTTTCTTCCCTTTGATCAAATTTTATTTATTTTCCTTTTGCATGCATGCAGTGGCAGTTTCCAGTCCACAAACTTTTGGGAAAAAATGTTGTTCTTTGTTTTCTCCTTTTGTGTATGTTTTTCTGTAGTTGACAAACAGTTTTTGTTATTATTCTGTTATTGTTTTCTCACAGCCAACATGAGCCACAAAGTTGAGACTTGAGACAGTTTTAGTAGTTCAGCCGAAAAAATTGAAGGAGTGATTCATGATTTGAGATAGCATGGTGAAATCTATTTTAAAACTTTTCGAGTTCCACCAGAAAGGCAGCATATACACTTATAGTTGTCATTTATATGATTAGTATAAGCATTTTTAGATAACAAAAATAAAATGGAAAAAATGAAAAAAAAAAAAAACTTAACTTTAACTTGTAACTCATGTATAAATTAACAATTATTTTTAATAAAACTTTATTTTTAACTATAAATTTATTTTATTTTTCTAAAAATGTTTATCTAGAATTTCTTTTGTTTCTGGAGAGATTTAGTCTAAAAATTAAATTTACCCAGTTAACAGTTAATAACTAGTTAGTAAAGGAGACTGAAGAATGAGTTCCTCTTAACTTCATCTGCATTTGCTAATGCGTATGGAACTATAACTCAATCAAAATATTGCAATATCTGCTCTAATTGCACATACCCTTTTTTAATGTTCTTCTTTATATCATTCCTGAAGAATTTGACTAAGGAGATCGAGGCAATTTTCTTAGGTATTATATATTGTTTAGATTATTAACAACGTGATGCCTCTAACACTTTTTCAATAACATCTCAGATTTGATTGAAATCAACAGTGGTGATAAAGCCACAGGGATTGCAGTAAGCAGGAAACTGAAGGTATGAATGTGCTTTACAATCCTTGGACTTGACCATGCTGGTTAAAGCAATCAAAACCTTGTAAGATGAAGTTTACTAGTTGATAATATAAAACTTTTTACACTAACAGAATGCATGAAATTTTAAACTCTTGGCAACTTATTTTAGTTTCAGATGAATTGTATCTTACGAGTGTTTTGCTTTGAAATTTTAGGAAAGTGGGAATAGTACTGAAAGTGGCATTCACAACATGGGTGATATGGGTGAAGTGCCTCTGACTGATTACTATGATGTTCATCCAGTGCCAACTTCATCAATGGTCTTAGAACCTGAACCAATTCAGTATGGAAGCCCTCTCAATCCATACATTCCAAAACTTCCACCTCCTGATCCTCCTAAACCTGGAGATTCTGACTAACTTGCTGCTGTTTTGGAGAATGTTAGTAGATACTATGATCAGAAGAGGAATCTATCACACTCTTTTAACATATTTCTTTCGATGGGGAAACAAGAAATTGTTCAAAGTAATGTGTTGGTAGCATTGCTCATGCTGAAAATTAGGACGTAGGATTTGTTATCGCAGGTTGTTTGGTGACTCTTTTTGTGATATCACGCTGAAAATTAGGTTCATGAGGATCCCTATTTCTGTTGGTTTGTGCTTGTGCAACTTCAGTATGTTTATTTTTCTTTTTCTGTCTATCCTTCTTACTTCTTCTTACTTATGAAGTTTGAATTTATTTTTGTTGATCATAGATTTTTGTTATTACCACTGCAATTGAATAAATTTTCAAAACGGAAGATAAAACTAGCGAAAGAAAAATCAAGTTTATTGGACAGAACTTATAACGCTGGAAGTTTCAGTGGTCGAGATTCTATTTTAACATCAAATTCTTAGTATTTGTCTGAGATACCGATATTGATTAGAGATAAGGAATTTAAATAACATATAAGTGATATAAGTTAGTTTAAACTTCAATTTACAAGTTATTTTTATAAGATTAAGTTAAAATTAAAGTTTATTTTTTTAAAATAGTATGACAGTTTATTTTAATAAAATTTGTCCCATACAAATATGGAAGAGTTTGAATGTGAGTAAGTGTGTTAAAGCTGGTTGGAAATTCCATGTCTACTAGAGAGATAAGGTCTCTTAATAATTTATAAATAGATGTAAATTTTACAGTTTTGTAAGATTGAATTAGGTTTAAATTCATTTCTTGATATAGTAATAGAGTCTAGACGACTTCTTCCTCCCTCCATGCCTTCTTCCTACACCTCCATTAATTTTTAAAATTCTTAAAATAACCTTAAGTAAAGTATACAATGATTCAATTATCCTCACATAACCTATACCTCCATACCTTTATTTCACCCCACACCTCCACTATATGTGTTACGCACATAGTGAAGAAAGATTAAGCTAAACTTATATTATGGATTATTCAAATACAGAAAGTAATTTATTTAGATACAAAGTTAAAACTCATCTCACCCAAACTTACCCCTTTCCTCACTTTTATTTTCTCTTTTCCAAAACCTATTCATCATTCTTATTAAGGGTAATATAGTCTTTTTCAAATGAATATTTTGAAATTTTAAAATTTATAAAAATCATAAAGAAATTGTCAAGAGTTTATCTTAATAAAATTGTTAAATTTATAAAATTATCTACTATCAAATCATTCTTATATAAGTTTCATGTAAAGTTAAAGAGTCTCAACGTAAGAATATTGCAATCTCACATATGTGGTAGCAATGATACCATTATAATTTGATACTACAAATTCATTTAGCCTATAATAATGAATAGTAAAACTATATATCGGAACTTTCTCATATTTCATCACTAAATTTTTTGGTGGGTTCTTTGAATTTTTTTAGTGACTTTGTTTCATTGAATGTTTCTTCTTTATTTGCGGTGGTGGATTGAGTAGGCATCATAACAACTGCCATATTTAAAGAACATGACAGTTGCCGTACAAATTCAATGCTTCCAAGAAGAATTTTACAGAAAGCTTGGTCTTTGATTTACAGAAAAATTAAAATACACGGTAAGAACAATTTAAGCTATTTGAACTCTTGGAATGTAAGTTCATCCAATATATTTTCTGCTAATTACCCATTTGTCTAAACCATAAACCAAAATCATATTCACAGGGAATCAATGACTGTTCACAGATCACGACATATGGTCCTGAGATCACCAAGAACAAGAAGTGGTCCCTTTCTTCATTAGTCAACTCTACGTTTTACCATGCATATATGAATCTATTTGAACATAGAGGGAAGCAGTCAAAGAATATATCTATTTCCCAAATTTATATGTAGTTACCTCATAGTTTTTTTTTTCTAATTTGATAGAGTATTTCTTTTATATTTTACTATCAAATATATATTTTATTTAGAAACAGAATTTAGTTTAAATAATGTATTTCTGTCAAACTTATATTCTAATATGAATAAATAAATATTTTGAGATCCATATTTCAACAATGAACTCTAATCTAATTAAAGTATGATAATATATAATTGAAGATTTTATGTTACTAAATTTTACTCAAACATCTATTCGTAAACTTAAATATTTTTGAATGGGAATAAAGAATGAACTAGAACATAAAAGGCATTTAAGGACAACCTTTATTGCTAAATAAGTTAATTAAATTATTTATTTGACAAAATTAATCTTTAGTCCATACTGGTTAGTGAATATATAATTTTGGTTCCTATCTAAACTTGGTGCATCTGAACTTTTAGAATTTTAAAATTAAACAATCATGATACGCATTTTCCAATTTCTAATAGAAGTTGTTGATTGCCCATCAATGATAATTCAACTTTTTAGGAAAACTAATTATAATAATATTTGTTACTTATTTATATAAAATACTAATATTGGTTGATGTGCCCATCAATGATAATAATATTTGTTATTGATTTATGTAAAATACTAATATTTGTGTTTGTTGGAAGAAGGAGAATTCGAGAGGGTAAACATAGGAGAGATTTCACAATCATGAGACAAAAGCTAATTTTTATAAAGAAATGACATCACTTTCAATCCAAAACCTTTAAGACATTGGGTTTGCAGGTCTTATTTCTTATATCTTGCTTAACTTTCTCATTCTTATCTAATGTAGAACTTAGACTCACACTTGAAAATCTAACTGTGTTTAATTATAAATCTTAAAGATTGTTATAAAAAATATGTTAGCCTTTTCTTTTTATTACTAAGTGGATGATATATATTTTTGGATTAAAATTTCTCAATTTTAAAAACTTAGAGGAGCAAATCTGTATTTTGGCATTTAACCATATACATATCATCCCTACTTATAAAGTTGTTAATCACATGTTATTGTTGTCGTTTTTGTGTTAATGAATATCAAATGGAGTAATTAAGTTTGTTGGGCTTTTGAGTTGGTGTTAGCTTTTATGCTTCATTGTGTTTTAAGTAGTTGCCATCAAATTATTTTGGTATTTAGCCTTTATCTATGTTATTTTCCTACTTTTCAAAAGTTGTTAATCATATATAATTTAGGTTTCTTCTTTCGTGTGGACGGAGAAGTATTTTAGAAATGGAGTAATTAAGTTTGTTGGATTTTGACTTGATATTAGCTTTTATGTTTAATTAATAATTACAAAAGACAAACTTAAGAAAATGATAACCTAGTTTATCTTCAATGTACATTTTTTTAGTATGAGATTTTATTTGATTTTATTTTATTATATCATATCATTGTTTAAGATTTTACAATTATTACTTTATTATAAGAGTCTTATAAAATTTGTATTTTAATTAAATTTTATTTATATTTTAACTTTTCAACTTAAAAGTTAATTTTTATTTTTATTATCTGAAATCTTAATATTAAGTCATTTAAATAAAAACTATTGTATAATGTCTTATGACATGCATTAGAAATATATATAACCCATATATATATATACATATATATATATATATATATATATATATATATATATA
>Ga0099824_1002433_pt1 | contig 27205 bp, 26 predicted proteins | sample SiratrowhiteBW_FD_76837 | JGI IMG/M metagenome (GOLD analysis project Ga0099824, IMG submission 76837) | Root nodule microbial communities of legume samples collected from California, USA - Siratro white BW | ecosystem: Host-associated > Plants > Roots > Nodule | place: USA: California...
AAATAAAATAAAAAAAAAAAAAAAAAAAAAAAAAAAAAAAAAAAAAAAAAAAAAAAAAAAAAAAAAAAAAAAAAAAAAAAAAAAAAAAAAAAAAAAAAAAAAACCTTTACAGAAGTCATGTCATGCCTACTGCGGTTCCCTTTCCCCGGCGTCTTCGCCATTCGATGTATGGTGATATTCTCTTATCTAAACTAAACAATTCCTTTATTTCATACTAGCCAAATCATGTATAAAAATATATATAATTTTATAATTTTTATGAGTAATTAATTAAAAAATATAAAATTAATATAATTTTAAAAGTATATATAGTTGTATAAAAACAATATTAAAAATTATGTAACAATTTCTTTTAAAAAAAGTTATTTCATTATTTTGTAATAAAGAAAAGTTATTTAATTTATTAAATAAAAAAAATTATCTTTTTATTTATTAAATAGTAAAATTATTTAATTAAAAGATGAGATAAAAGAAGTTATCAAGTTATGAATTTCGTTATAATACTATAGATAATAATAAGAAGAAGAAAATCTTTAATTTTTTTATTATTATTATTAGGAAGAGAACTAAGAAGTAAAAGGATTTCATAATCAAGATTTAACTTCACTGCAAACAACTGGTTTACTAGGTTCTGAATTTCTCTAATGGGCTATGCTACTCAAGTTCATTTCAGAACTTCATATTCACCAACATTTTAATCAGTCATGAAGGCTTTATTTCGTGTTGTCTTAGATTATAGCATATCTTCTAGCTTCTTCCAAAGAGTATAAGCATTAGTTTCTTCAGAAATGTTATGAAATACACTATGATTGATCCATTTTTGAATCAAGTCAATTGTTTTATTGCTCATCATCTTCCACTTTGCAATCTTTGGTAGGATTAGGATTCTTACCTTCATGCTCAGTAAAATCATAATAATCTTGACAATTGAGGAGATCCTTTATCCTTGGCTTCCAAATTATATATTTGTTGGCAATGAATCTAACCATGACCCCAAATAAATAGTCCATTCTCTATTGGGAGTAAGAGTAAAAATATATTATGGAGCTAAGTCTAACAAAAATAATAACTAAGGAAAATATATACTTCTTAAAATAACTAAGGAAAAGAATAACAAAAATTATGGAGCACTGAACTCTATGCATATCCATCATTCCATCCTGATGAAGAAATCAGCCAAGGACTAAATTAATCTGTTACAAGTTACAACATCTAGATAAGAAAACCATCCAAACATTTTCAGAGAAAAGGAAAGCAATGAAATTGAGAAGTCTTATCGCGGAGGAGGCATATTGTATTACATCTGTATTGTTTGCAAGACAGAACACACTGTTTCAACCAAAGAGAGAATAAGCAGAACAATTCCAGCAATGGAAACAGCAGTTTGCCAAGGAGTGTCACAATAATCCCTTCTCAGAGTGGACTTCAATTTGTTGAAAGGGTTTGCACAAAAAGCATTCAAGTCACGGCAGAGAAGAAAGTATTGGTAATTGAAATTTATATGCGTAATGTTTTTCCAAAGACTATTAAACATGTTAGCCACAGAATCACTATCCCCTAGCCAGTTCACCAGCACTTTCTTTCGAACAAGCAAGTCCACATCTCTGCTGGTGTTAACAAGGAAGTCCAACACAGCAACATAGTCAGTAATATAGGATTCTTCAGGATAGTGACACTGCTCCAAAGCCACCATATTCCGAAACAAACGTTCAGTCCAATCTTCCACTTTCAACTGCGGGATTTCAAGAACCCGACCAGAAAATCTCAAGTCCAGTAAGCAGTCACTTTGCATGTTCACCTTAAACTTCACACCTGCCTCTGACAACTCAGTGGCACTAGGAAGATGTATTATCGATTCACTAGCCTCAACCCGGCTTTGCAAAGGGTGTTGCAAGTGAAATATTCTTACGAGATCCGTGAAGTGCTTTATTTTAACGTTTTGATATGTCAATTTGGATCTATTGTAATAGATGAAATAGTCAAAAGTTAACTCAAGAAATGAAGGGATATTTCTGGCAGATGTAGAAGCGAAAGAGAGATTGAAGAGGTTTTCAAGAACAAAAAAAGGAAGTTGGTTCTCGAGAAGTAACAGATCTAATCTTATGTTAGTAGTCAACCAAGGTTTCAAGAGAAAGGTGTTGTTTTTCCCAGACCATTCATCATAAAAGGTACACCAAAAGAGCTCAAATATAAAACCACAATCCACAAAGATGATCCTCACCAGATCCTCCGTGGAGAAGTGAAGGGTCTCTGAATAACAGCTACGAAATTTGTTCTCCACCCCTTCAATGTAGTGGATCCAGCTCTCCAAGCTTACACGGTGTCGTTCAAGAAAAGCCTTGCAGTAAATGAGTTTGTGTCTTTCCATGTTCTGGAGGCTAGGGCTATTGTGGTGGAAAGGACCTATTGAAACAACCTTTGGAGTGTAGGCATCTTCGTTGAGCTTGCGGATATCAAAGGGCACTTTGTAGATGCAACACTCGTCAGTTACCGGAACCCTTGCTCCCTCCAGCATCGCCCTAATTCTGTTCACAACACCATCTTGGTCCATCTTTCTTCTAGTAACGTTATAGCAAAATCAAAAAACTACTACTATGAGTTTTGGATCGGAGGAGGAATTACAGCAGCTATTACCCAAATCCTCTGTCTTTCCACTGAATTTCCAAGTCCCCCAACCGAAGCTTCATCCACTCCGCTTTTCCACAGGGGAAACATTGTCTGGAATCGATTTCAGTCTTTAGTATAAATTTTACACAACTTTTGCAGACATTGTGAGTAGTGAGCGAATCTGAAGCGTTGATGAAAATCGGACGGCGGAGTGTGAGTAGAAAATCCACATTGGATAAAGACACATTTGTCGCAGAGTGATGTAATAAAGTCTCGCACCTAACGTTTGTATTGGGTATGAGTAGAAAATCCACTGAACAAGAGTAAACAGAACCTTCCTCGCAGAATCCACAGATTTTTCTGTAAGATCATTGAATGAATGAGATAGTAAGCATATATAAGAATGAAAACATTGTTTGTTAAAATTAGAATAAATTTTGGTTTAAGATTTTACCGTCATTGTAGATGTATATATCAGCTAATTCTTTTTCATAAATACTTTCAAACTATAATAAAGCAGCTAATAAAGCTAATTTTGGTTTTTGGAAATAAAGCAGCTGTTCCATTCGACTTTTATTTATAAACAAAACGTGAACCGGATACCGTTCTCATTCTTCGATTTACCGTCTACAATCTCCTAAACTCTAAATTAATTATTTTAATTAGTAATATCATTTATACTAATTGTTAATAAATATAAAAAATTATTTATCTATTATTTGTTTAAAATATTAATTAAAGATTTAGAAAAATGAAAACAAACTGATACTAAATTTATAGATAGATACTGAAATGATAACTGGATGACATACTTGATTGTCAATTTTTTTTATAATATGATTCAGTTTTATTTTTTTGTCAATATGAACCAGATAAAAATAAAGAAGTGAAAGCTAATTTGATTTTTATACTTTTAAAATTAAGAATATAACTGTTATTTTATATTTTGTGTGAGAATAAAGGAAGAGGATATTAGGACGCAGGAGGAAGTCGTCCAGCAATAATAATAAAATTATAAAAGCCCACTTCAGATGAAGTTTAAGCCATGGGTGCCTGTATGTTTCGTTTGGGCTTATGCTTCAGTAATGGTTGGATCACACAGCCCTCTAACATACGCATAAACAGGGTAGGGAACTTGCTTCCCTTCTATATTTTTGTATCTTACGCTTCGCTTGATAAATGATAAAAAGGAACGAAATAGAGGAAGTGAAAAAAAAAAAGAGAGAAAGAGATATTTAGATAATAGATATTGTTGTTGTAATCAAATAAACAATATCAAAGACAAACTTATGAATAGATAGATACTGAGATGGGCCAGCAAGAGGGATTCAGCCCGTCATGGTGAGAATTAAATAGAAGTATACTTCTTAGTGAGAATTAACATACAAAAACATAATAAATTAAGTGGCACTGATATTTAACTTTCATGTGCATAAAAATTTAAAATATATAAATCCTATTTAAATATTTTCTGATACATACACAGCACAAATCAAGTTTACTATTCCACTTACTGGCATTTACTGCAGATGCTATAAATGAGCAACTGACTAAAGATATTCGTAAGGAATGTAAGTGTAGACTTAAAAGTCTTATATTAAATGAAAATAATACAATAAGCAATATATAAAGAAAAAAACTACAAATTAATTGTTTAAAATAATGTTAAGGTCTGAGTTAACTCATAATACGTCCACTTAAAATGATCCAATAAACGTTCACAGCTCTTTGCTATTAGATTCCAAAAGTCGTTGAATCATTTACTTAAACAGTTGTTTATGCATCTATTTTATCATTTAATCGTAAAACAACAAAAATATGTACTGGAAACAGGAGGATGCCAAGTTGATGCATGTCCTGGAGAATATTCAATACTATTTGTTACGATATTTGCACACATACACCAAAAAAAAAAAAAAGCAATCCATGTGCTTAGAAAATATCATCATCGTCTGTATGTTTTTATATTCTTTTTCTTTTCAATTATTTACTCAAATTCATTAAACTTAACGCAATCATTGTCTTCTTGTTTTTGTTTGTTCAGCTACTTTTCATTTTTATTTTCTAGTAGGTGATTTTCATAATTCTATTTGTGATTCCTTTTGCTTAGTGCGTGACATAACTTTCTTCCAAACTTGGATTTAAATTACTGACTGTATTTGTTTTTCACTAGGACAATCTGATATTTCTTGGTAAATTTTTAAATACCATAAAACTTCTGTATGTCATAACTCGTGATCCTCATCAAATAAAAACAAAAACATTTGTGTTTTACTATGTGAAATTATAAAAATAAATTTCATGTACCGATATGTTTTCCATGGGAACAAACAAGAAATATTTGGTGGGGAGGCTTCAAAGTTTCCAATCGTAATTCGTTCCTTTTATGTCCTTCCTGCTTTAGTTGTTTTGGTTGTTCATGTTCACGCCTCTGGGTTGCAAAGATATATCACTTTCACGTACAAACAGAAACTCATGAAATAGAATTACAAAATGCTGATATTTGGAGTAGTTAATTCTAGGTGTGTCAAAGTTTGCTGCAAGGAATTGAAATTTCTGGCATCACGAGATCAAACCAATCTTTGGTAGAATTATGTATCTTTTTTCTCAAAATCTACAACTACAATTCTGTAAGACATTTCTTCCTATATCCACTCGTACAACAAACTATTCACAGAAACGACACTAAAAAATCACTAGAGTAGTTATTTATTCAAATATAACAAACACTTGAATCAGTCGACTGATATCTATACTTATGAATAAGTTGCTAAGCCTCTTTCCCATCTAGCTCAATCAATTAAAAGGGTTATAGCAAAATAAGTAATGATTCTGGTAAAACTGAACTAAAAGTTTCAAATTGAATTTGGGCGGAAATCGAACAATTTTAACTTTTCAACATGAGAATAGCCTATTTCAGCTTAGACTTGGATGAGCTCTGAAGCGGTTTAGCAGAAGACCTGATAGGGGCTGACCTAGCAGCCTTCTTCACATCATACTTAACGGACGAGAAAGCACATAACAAAGCAATCACCATTGTTGGGTAGACGTAAACAGCTTTTGAAGGATCAGAATTCACTGGTTTTCCTAAAATCCCTTCTTTGACCAGTCCCCAAATTATAAGAAGGTTCCCAAACACGCTCATTCTTCCGGGTTTCAGAACACCCACAAGTGCTCCTGCCACTGAGAAGTAGCTTCCCGCAAGAACCTGGAAAACAATTGATATATATTTAGATGAAAAGTATCAACAGAAGCATAGAAATAGAAACCTAATGGAAAATGGAATTGAGATACAAACCAAATAATTAAAAAATCCACACAGCAGATGAAGGTATATCAAATTGCAAATAGACAAGAGTAACATGGATCAGTTATGGAGCAAATTTAATGACTTTTAGGACCTAAAAGTATCAAAACAAACACAAAAACAGAAACCCAATGGAAAATGCAACCATGTGTTACAATGAAATCAATTGATGTATTCGCAAGGCAGATGAAGATATAACAATTTGCTAAAAGACAAGAATAGCAAGAACAATGACAGCACACATTTTACATGACTTTTAGTAATAATGCCTCTTTAATTTATCAACAAAGTATTCTCTTTAGCCAGATTTTTTTTTCATCTTCCTTAGATGGCAACTACAACTTGAAATCTAATAATCAACTTTTATTTAGTGTTCAGCTTAGCAAAGACATCAGTATTTCAAAAGCACCAAAAATCCTTGACAAGAGTAATAAGGCTCAAATTACAAAAGATGGTGGTCACAACTGGCAAGAACAAACAACTCCAGAAAATGAGAAAGTAGATTTAATTTAACTTTTAAGCCAAAACAAGATACCTCAACAACCAAAATACAAAAGGTGTAGGGTGATTAAGTTGTCTAACCTCCAAGCGCTGTAGATCAGTTACTGCAGAAGCTTCCTTCACAGTTGTCAAATTATACAAGTCCAGCAAACTGTCCCAACTAGGAACAGTCAAGTTGTGGATGAGGCCGTTCACTGCAGCCCCTGGGTACAGAAGGCCCTTCACCACAACAACAGGAAAGATTTCACTTGCAATTAACTGCGACGATGTGACATGCAAAGGGGTTGTACACATGCCAGATCTGCAACTCACCCTGTAAAAGGATAAATTTCAAACAAGCTCAGTGCCACAATTGTTTTGACTAGTAAGAACTTCTAGAAAAAAAAAAAATTGAAATTAGCTTCTTTAACAGATTAAAATTAGTTGATGTATTTGTAGAAACTTTCTCATATAGTCACTAAATTTTAATTTTTAGCTTCTTTACAATCGAATTTCAGCTTCGCCTACCTAATTCTATTATCCAATATTTACGAGTGTAAAGTTACTCCATCAACCAATTAGAAATCATTCACTATATCACGATTAAAGTAAATTACATGATGATATTTGATCAGAAGATAATGTAAAAAAAAACATTTTAGTACAAGTACATCCTAATTAAGCTATTTAACTGCCATATAACAACATAAAAAACAAGATTATTAGATCACACAATAAAGTAAGTAAAATTGGTAGCATATGTGAAGATAATCAAAGTCAACCATCAAACGATTAATGATTCTAGAGTTGATACTAACCTTTTTAAGCACAAAGGTCGTTAACATAAAGGAAAGAATCAATGAAATATCGATTCTGTCTAATCGAACACAAACGTTTTTTACTTTTCTTTCTCTTTCCTTATTTCCCCTTTCTAATTTTGTTTTCGTATGACGATGGTGGACAGAATTAGAGTTGGATGAATATGATTTTGAAAGTAAAGAGAAAAATTGGGAAGGAGTGGAGGTGGGGAGTACCTGAAAAGAGGGATCTGAAAGATGATGAGAAGGAACAAGATGCGAGCTGCTATTGAGGAAATGTTGTCCGTCCATTTCGACGATGCCGAGGGAGTTGCCATGGAGAGGAAGGATCTCAAGCTTCTGGACTCTGCGGAACCTCTTCCCCGTCACACCTATTAGCAACAGGGTATCCTTATGTAATTTCCCCTCTTTTATGTCTTGTGTTCCATTTCATTTTTTTTTTCTTTTCTGCAAAAATAAAATGATCGATTTAATTATTCGAATCATTCAATCTGATTTAATATTTTTTATCTTATTACTATAATAATTTTTTTACTTCATCTTATTATTTTTAACTTCTTAATTTAATCACACTTTTAAACAAATAAATGACATTTTTTGCACAAACGAATGAATTAATGTCATATTAATAATAATGATATTGTAATAATAATGGCATAAGAGATAAGAATATAATAAGCCCTGAGACAGTGTCATCTCTGGGAAGCAGTGGATAAACCCCTGAGAAGAGAAGAGAAGGATGAGTGTGCCGTTTCAGTGTTTATGGTGTGCTGGGACTGAACCTTTCCTCTCGCCAGCCCAATCCCTCACTCCTCCTTTCCAACGAAAACCATTTTTCTGCTCTGTTCCTCTTTCCTCTTCCTCTCGTAAGCCCTCTTTTGCAATCGTCGCGGCTTCCAAAAAGAAAAAAAACAAGGTCATTTCAACATCACACTATCTTTTATGCTTCTGTATATTTCTCGTCTTCTTTTAATTCTCGATTCTAGCTTTTAGGTTTCTCCCTGCTCGGATTCACTGTCACTTAATTTTATCGCTTTATCTTTTGAAGAAAAAACGGTCTCCTCATCATGTTACCGAGGGCGGCGAGGAGGATATGGACGCCTTTGAGCTTCTCTTCACGCAACTCGAACAAGATCTCAAACACGCTGATTTGTCAGATGATGATGGCGAAGATGGGATAACTGAAGAAGAGATGGCATTGCTTGAACGTGAGTTGGAAAATGCCTTGGGGGACTTTGATGATGAATTGTTGAACTCGGATGTAATCGACATAGAACTTGGTGGTGATCCAGAGAATGATGATGAAGATGATGATGATGATGATGATGATGATGGTGATGATGAAGATGGTGATGGTGATGCTAATGAGCGTGAAGATGAGGATGAAGATGAAAAGCCACTGAACCTTAAGAATTGGCAGATGAAGAAATTGGCCAGAGCTTTGAAAGCCGGTCGCCGCAAAACAAGTGTAAGTTTCTTGTTCACTATCTTAAGAAATTACCTTGTTCCAATTTCATTTTATATGCTTAATTAGCTGAGTATTCTGAATGGATAAAGTTTTGGGGACCATAACCAAGGGTATATGGGATTTTTTGATTACCTTTGGCAGAGGTTAAGTGTTCTGATATGTTACCTACTTGAAGTGCTTCGATGATTTTTCATTTGTGTTTGATAAATCACGATCAGTTTGGGAAAATGTCAATTATTTTATAAGCCTTTTATCCCAACATGGTCGCTAGTACGGTGCCTCTGATTTTACAGTCTCTTTTTTATAGCCTGATTGGCTGATAAAGACCGGCCATGTCTGGTTGCTTGCTCTTTGAATGACCTGGATTCTTTATTAAATGCAATTCATTCTAGTTACTGCTGAGGATCTTAATTTAATTCGCAAATCCCTTGACTTTAGCCTGAATTTTCTTTTTCTTTTTCATTGAAATATTCAGATTAAAATGATGGGTTGAATTTTGCTTGAAAGGGAGCAAATTTGAAGGCAGTATATGTCTCCAAATGGTTAAGTTGTTGGGAAAATAGGAGAAAATCAGTAATCAAGGTGTGTCATGGACACTGTATTTAAGGATTATTGCCTTTGATAAATTTAATAATGCTAAATTGCTTTATGTTTTAATGGAGTTTTCTGGGAAGTATCTTGATTCATATGGAAAGTATTTAGTTAACAAATTTTCAAGGGGAAGGAGAAAGAAGAAAAAGATAAAATTTCATTTTCAGAATGCCTACAAAACTTGTCGGAAAGACAAGTGAATAGGATAATGGATCGGTCAAGACAGGATTAGACTAGATCAGTAAAACAAGGTTAGAGTATATTTGGTAGAACCAAGTCAAACGCTTACTCCTCCAAAGTTTTAGATAAGATAATTTTTTCCTTGTTTTCTCGCCATCTTAAGGGTTAAGCGCAGATGAGTGAATTCGTTTTCTTGTCATGCACACATGCATACTTAACATGGAAGACACTGTTGTCAGAACCGTCTCTAATATCAATTTCAGGATTTCATTCCTCAAATTTAATTTTTGAATTATTGCAGATAAAAAATCTTGCTGCCGATCTTTGTCTTGATAGGGCCCTTGTTCTTCAATTACTTCGTGACCCTCCCCCAAATCTCTTAATGATGAGTCTAACTATACCTGATGAACCCACAACAACAGTTGTATCACTTGAAACTATGCCCAGCGAGATTTTGCTTCAAGAAATAAGTACTGATGAAGCTGAATCCGAATCCAAGGCTAAAGTACCTGTTCATACCTTGCAACGTAATTGGTATGCTCAAAAGCGATTGAAAAAGGCCCATGTTGACACTCTGGAGAGAGTTTATAGGAGATCAAAACGACCTACTGTAAGTAACTTTTATCGTGCTTCTATAAGTTTAGTGATATAAGACGATCCATAAATACTTTTTTCTGATTTATTTTTCTTCACTTTTCGCTTTTAAAACTTCAAATAATACATGTTTTACTGTATATTGAGGTTTTGTGCAAAACAGTTAGATTGTGTAAATTCAGTACCTTTGTGTTTCATGCTTCTGTGTAATATTTTTTGTTGGAAAATTTCGTGATATGTACTGCAAACTGCAACTACTAAAATGACAGTCAAATCAATTGTTCTCATTCTCGGAGCTCAAGATAAATGTTCCATCCATGTTAATATCCGAGAGATATAAACTTCATTCCTTCTCACACACACTGAAAGTCATTAAACACTACACGTGCACAATTTCACTTGTTGCTACCTTCATTGGCACCAAATAAAGTGAATGGGGCTGACGAAAAGAAAGGAAATGTTGCCTAATAAAACTACTCTGTTTTCTAATCACAATTGAAGTTTTATCTGGTAATTTTGTATCATATAAATGTTTGCATTAAAGTTGAACATAAATGTGAATCTATTCTGATTAGAGAATAACATTAATAACATTTCATAGCTTTTTCCTTGCAACACATTTTGTTGTTTGATACCCTTTATCTGTATGTCTTGAATCATAATGCAGAATGCAATGATCAGCAGCATTGTACATGTAACAAACATTCCTCGAAAAAGAGTTGTTAAGTGGTTTGAAGACAAACGTGCTGAAGAGGGAGTTCCAGATCACCGTCTTCCTTACCAGCGTTCTGTTCCCGAAACTGCATGAAGATTTTTGTCTCTGATTCTGTTTTTATGTTGTAAGATGTGTGACAAATCTTACAATTGTATAGAACATAATGTTTGGTTTCACCAACTCTTGTAGTAATGTTTTGGGTTTAGCCATGCGAGGAACAGGAATTAGAAATAGGACGAAAGTGACTGTTGGTTATAATACTGGCTATTGAAAATGGCGCTGCATTCCTCTGACACGCTGTTCTTTTTAGGTCCATTGCTTCCAATGTCAAACACTCGAAAGTTCAGAGAAGGGGTCCTCTGGTTCTGTCTTGTAATAGTCCTTTGAGCAAGATAATATAATTTCGGTAAATTACACAAACCTGTTGGTTTGTAATCGAATTATGTAATTTAGTTTATATGAAATGTTTTTTAATAAATTATGTTGTTTGGATGAAAGTTTTTAAAAGAAATTTTATTTTATTATATTGTAAATAATTTTGATTATTTAAACTTAGAAAAGTTTCAAATTTTATCTAAAGATTAAACATTTTCTATTTTTTTATAAATTTTATCTTCTTAGATTTTTATATTTTTTTCATTATATTATATCTTTAGTATGTTGTTTTTAGTTTGTTTTTTTATATTAACAATGTTTTTGGAACTAAGATATTTTCAACCAAAACGGTAATAACTATATATATCAAATAGTTATAGAATATAAAATAGTTATAGAGTGGAAGGGGTAAACAAAATGATATCTCAATATTTATTATTAAAGTCAGTCATTTAAATAAAATAATCAAGTATTTGTGTTTCATTTTATGAAAGCTAGATTTTATAAAAATTAAATTGTTCTAAGAAATAATTTCTTTTTATTTTTCTATCTTCTCTTTAAGATTTGACTTCTTTTTGATCACTTTGATGATTATAGTCATTATTAGACTTTTTGTAAAGACTAAAGTATATGTGCTCAATCAAAACTTTAAGAAGGTTCATTTTTCTTTTTCTTGTTGAGTTAGTTTTGAATTTCATATCTATCTAGATACTTTTTAGGTTTGACTTAGTCAGAATTAAGTTATATCAATATGATATAGTATCTTTGTGATCAATTAGGTTGTGGAGTTATTTTATAGGTGATTCTAGTCAGGTAAAGAAAGTTAACTTTTAAATTATTTAATAAAAACTTGGGTAGAAAGCTTGAACCAGTAGGTGATATGTATTTATGCATTTTATGGTATTGGCTGAAATGATTGATTTATAGATTTAAAAATTGGTTTGAGGTAGAATTTTACTAAATTTGATTGAACGACAACTTATATAATAGGTACTTGTAAATTCTGCAGTATAACTGAGTGCATACTAGATGTGTTGAGCAAAATTCAAGAGAGACTCTGCTCTTAGGTTAACATGTGTCGGGCGCATTTCAGAAACTATGCTCTCGAGTTTGAGGGCGTTGGATGTCATTATCTAAGGCCGGACACAGAATAGAGTATTGTTATGAAATTTTAATTCACTTATTTTCTTAATTTTGTTAATCCTTTTATTCTAATGTAAGATGTATGAGTAGTAATATGTGATTTTGAAATGTTAATGAATGTTGTGGAATAGTATTCAAAACTTAGTATCTTTAGGAAAGAAAATACCAAGTTGAGATGTTATAGAATATGCATTGTTTGAGGATATGTTGAGAATGAGACATCCTAACTCTACTCGTACCTTGAGGTACCTTAAAATCATATAAATGAAGAGTACCAGGTGATGAAAGTCAAAGATATTCAAATAACTTAAATTGTGTTTTGGAAAAACTAGTCAAGGACTTACCCTGATAAGATTTATGTTATTGAAACAGTGTGAATTCATAATTAGAATGGTCATCTGACAGGTGCGAACCTCTAGGTCTAAGTCTAATTCAATGCACACAAATCTTTTAAAATATAATCAATGTATATGAAATGCTAAATTGTTGGAACTTTGAGTATAATTAATAAATTGTTAATGATAGACATCGAAAGATTCTTAATTTGAAACTATCTTTAAATAATGTTTGTTTATGTTTTATTTTTTTTCTTATATGCTATAATTGTATGTACTATGTTAGACGAATATACTTCAAGTTGTATATAAAATTATAAATAATTTATTTTATATTTATTATGAGAATGTGTAAAGTTTAAAATTTTTACGAGAAGAAAATATATTTTAAATTACTATACTAGAAATATTATCTTTATATGTAATGTTTTATATTTAATTTTTATATGAGTCTTTAGTAATCATTTTATGGGATGTTAATAATACAGTATTAATTATAGTTTTTCTTTTAATAGTTGTTGTGGCACTCTGTTTTAGTTGATACCGATTAGGTTTATTTTTATTTTTTTTTTTATTTTTGACTGATGTAAGTAAGAGTATACAAGGAAGAGTTTTTTCCGTTGTGAAACTTTACGTAGATATCCACCAAATTTATTCAGTTCAAATACATATAATTATTTCTTTTGTCAACGTTTCTATGATTGATTGAAATTTTTGATATTTTTATATTAAAAAGTAATCAAAATAGTGTATCTAAACCATTTGAATTTGAATGTATTTTAATTATTTTTCAAATTGTCAAAATTTCCATTCAGGCACAATGTAGGTTTTGAATACATTAACTTAAGGAACTTTCATGTAATTTTCATGTTTTTCAAGTCTTAGCGAGATTTTTTAATTTCTTAGTCCGCTTAAAAATAAATTATTTACAAAACATATCAAAATAATTTACTTATTTCAATTTATATATAAAATCTTACAAACTTTTAATAGTTAAACTTTTAAATAATTCTAATTCAAAAGCAAAAAATATTTGTTCAATTAAAAACATGATTATCAATTACACATGTACTATTTATAAAAAGCCATTGTAATAATTAAACAATTAATATATAAGTGTAATTTAAAAAAAAAAAAGTCTTAAGTCATAATTTATTCTTAAGTGTTACTCGTGTTGGCCAAGTGATATTGATTACATTCAATGGTGATGGCTAAAGATTATATATAATCCACTAAGAGAATAAATATGAGACCCGTCTTGTACAAATAGAATCGCATATCAAATAGTAAAATTTATCCGAAGTTGGTTCATATAATTAAAGAACTCACTTAAAAATTATTTCTTATCATATATATATATATATATATATATATATATATATATATATATATATATATATATATATATATTTTGTTAAAGATTATTTGTAGTTCATATCATAGACCCGTATGCAATTTGAATCCTGGAAGTTGTATCTAAAGTTTTATATTTATATTTTATTAAAAAAACACTTTTTTAACTTAATTCCTTTATTTATTTTTTACTATATAAGATCCTAACCATAATTGGATCAAGATAATAAGTGAATATTTCAAGACATAAATAAATATTCATTTATTAAAAGAAATTATTGATTACAATTATTAATGCAATGATATAAATTGCGCAACTACTTCTGACCTATGTAATTTATAGTATTATTGTAATCCTACATATGCTTGCAATGGACATATTTTTAAATGTGTAAGTTCTTTCTGAATTAGTGTAAAGTGCAATTGCCAATAGAAACCGGAAAACGATGTTTTACCCAATGTTCTGTCCCAACTCCAAAATTTCCTAGCAGCATTCATTCAACACCCTTATTATATAATATATATCTTTATTTTTAACCGGACAGGAACAAACATTTTTAGAGAAATAAATATGTCTTTTTTCTTAATTTTGTTTTTCAAACTTAAAATAAATTATATATATTGTATATATAATTTAGTAAAATTTATATATGATTAAAGTGAATTAAAAATATAATTTCGCTAGACACATATTGTATTTTGTCGGTAACTTGCAGTATTATTACAAGAAATTGACAACAAATTAATCAGTGTTAGTTGTAACGGTCCAGTTATTATATTTGTAACAGGGCAGATCTGTAATTTGGTGGATGATGGAGCACATTTGTCAATGGCGTGGCACCGACAGCCGGTGGAGGGAAAACCGGAAGCACCCGGTACTAACTTGGACAGCCTGGTGCCACTTCAAGAAATATTCCACATGCCAAACTTCTCATCGCTCCGTGTCTTTTTCAAGCGGTTAACAGGTGTCAGCATGTGATTGGGTCTTCGAGAAGAGGCTAATGTAACGACTGAGCCGAAGCTCAAGAGCCAGAGCTTAAGCGGCTTGGGAAGGCACCGGGAAAGGGTTTATCCGGTAAAGTAATAACCATAAAACTGAGAGTGAGAGCGTGTTGGAAGCTTAGCTAGCTGTAGTCTTCAGTGAAGAGAGAGATGGCGTATTGAATGGGCGAAGATTATCACGCTTTGCTTTTGCTTCCAAATTGATCTCTCTCTGCTCTGTCGCGATCTTCGATCTGAAGCATTTTCTCTGTGAAGATGGAAGCGAGTGCGGGAATGGTCGCTGGCTCGCACAAACGGAACGAGCTCGTCCGGATTCGCCACGATTCTTCTGACAGCGGGGTTAGTTAACTCTCACACTTCCCTGACAATGTTGTTCTCGTTTTATACTTCTGCCTCAGATCTGTTTTTCATTTGGAGTTCTATGGCGTTACTTAGTTCGATCTTCGTGTTTTATTTAATTAATTAAGAAATTGGATAATTCTCACTTAGTGTAACGCTCTTAATCTGCAGTCTAAACCCCTGAAGAGCTTGAATGGGCAAATCTGTCAAATTTGCGGTGATACTGTTGGATTGACTGCGACTGGTGATGTGTTTGTTGCTTGCAACGAGTGCGCCTTCCCTGTGTGTCGTCCTTGTTATGAATACGAGCGAAAGGATGGGAACCAGTCTTGTCCACAGTGCAAGACCAGATACAAGAGGCACAGAGGTTTGTGAGCTTTTGTTTTGTTTTGGTTTTTTTTTTTTTTTTTCGGTGAGAGTGTTATTGTGATTGAGTCTTGATTTGAATGAGTGATTGTGGAAATATCAGGGAGTCCTCGAGTTGAGGGAGATGAAGATGAAGATGACTCTGATGACATAGAGAATGAGTTCAATTATGCCCAGGGAAAAGCCAAGGCCAGGCGCCAGTGGGAGGAAGATGCTGACCTTTCATCGTCTTCTAGACGTGAATCTCAACAGCCAATTCCCCTCCTCACCAATGGCCAAACGGTAATAATATTCTCCACTATTTTATGGTTTCTATATGCCGATTGTACTTTAGATTTTGTCTGCATATAGTGTGTGAGAAGTGAGAGAGATGCAATTGTCTGGATAATGCATTTGTTTTCATTTCTTCTGTTTTATTGATGGCCGGCTGGAGAGTAATGTAAATCTTCTGATCACATTTTTTAACTTAATATGGTCAGATGTCCGGTGAGATTCCATGTGCCACACCTGATACTCAATCTGTGCGAACTACTTCAGGTCCTTTGGGCCCATCTGAAAAGGTTCACTCACTCCCCTATATTGATCCAAGACAACCAGGTATAGAGTTAAAGAACTGATGCTACAATGCGATACTTAATGGTTAGTATGAAAGTTATATTCACCAAATCTTGTTATTACAACAGTTCCTGTAAGAATTGTGGACCCATCAAAGGACTTAAATTCTTATGGTCTGGGGAATGTTGACTGGAAAGAAAGGGTTGAAGGTTGGAAGCTCAAGCAGGAGAAAAATATGGTACAAATGACCGGTAGATACGCTGAAGGGAAAGGAGGAGATGTTGAAGGGACTGGTTCTAATGGAGAAGAACTTCAAATGTAAACGACTCGAACCATTTTCATTGATGTTTAATGATTATAGATCATAACTTGGAAAGTATTGTAGAAATCTTTGCTAATGTAGGTTAGGCACATTATTTTTTATTTGATAACATTCAAAAGATCATTAAAAGGTGATTCGCGTTCTCTTCCTTATGGAAGATTGCACTTAGTTCCAGTTGTTATATAATAGATTAATAGTTCACTTGTGGTTGTGTCACAGCATTTTTATTTTTTAAAGTGTGTGTGTGTGCTCGGGGGAAGATGGTTACAGGTCTAGATTTTCTTAATTAAGTTCATAATTTGCAGGCAGAATATAAAAGCTTTCAATATTTATGCAGTTTGATTTTCATTTCTTCTATTTTAAGTTAAATTTATTTTCTCCTGACAGGGTTGACGATGCCCGACAACCTATGAGTCGTGTGGTGCCAATTCCTTCATCTCAGCTGACACCTTATCGTGTTGTTATAGTACTCCGGTTGATTATTCTTGGCTTCTTCTTACAATATCGTGTAACACACCCTGTGAAAGATGCATACCCACTGTGGTTGACATCAGTTATTTGTGAGATTTGGTTTGCCTTATCTTGGATACTGGATCAGTTTCCAAAATGGTCTCCAGTTAATCGTGAGACTTATCTTGAACGGCTCGCTTTAAGGTCAGGATGGCTCATTTTATTCTCCTTTTGATGGTCTTTTTGCGTCTTGGTTTAACAATCATGTGGCTTTTTCTGTCGCTAATCGAAGCATGCATTCTTTTAGATATGATCGTGAAGGAGAACCATCACAGCTAGATCCTGTTGATGTGTTTGTGAGTACAGTGGACCCCCTCAAAGAGCCACCTCTTGTAACTGCAAACACGGTGTTGTCTATACTTTCTGTTGATTACCCTGTGGACAAAGTTTCCTGCTACGTATCAGATGATGGTTCAGCTATGTTGACATTTGAAGCACTGTCGGAAACAGCTGAGTTTGCAAAGAAATGGGTGCCCTTCTGCAAAAAGCACAATATTGAACCAAGAGCCCCAGAGTTTTATTTTGCCCAGAAGATTGATTACTTGAAGGACAAGATTCAACCCTCATTTGTGAAGGAGCGACGATCAATGAAGGTTGTTCTTTGAGGCAATTTTTTTCTTCAAGTTAAAATATTTATATCTAGACATTTTCAATGCACCAGCAAAGGATGCAGTTCTATAACTTGAGCATATAACATCTTTACTCCCCTCCACCCGAGGCCTACCTTATGGTTCACGAGTTTTAGAAATTAAATATAAATATTTTCTTCTTATCAGAGAGAATATGAAGAATTCAAAGTCCGGATCAATGCCCTTGTAGCCAAAGCTCAGAAGATGCCAGAGGAAGGTTGGACAATGCAGGATGGAACTCCTTGGCCTGGAAATAATCCTAGGGATCATCCTGGAATGATTCAGGTATTACCTTTTTCTCCAAAGTGCTTGTATAGTCTTTTTGCAGTTTTTATATTTTCAAGCTGTTAATATTTGTTTTCTGCAGGTGTTTTTAGGTCACAGTGGAGGGCTGGATACAGATGGAAATGAGCTTCCTAGACTTGTTTATGTTTCTCGTGAGAAGCGACCAGGCTTCCAACATCACAAGAAGGCTGGAGCTATGAATGCATTGGTTTGTCATACTGAAGCTTCTTATTTTATGTTCTATGGATTTGCTGATTAATGCTTTTATTAATGGCTTTCATCCGCATCTTGTTTCACTCGTTGAAGTTTATGGTTTTTATGTGAAGCAGTGAGTTTTACTTGTATGCTTATGCCAGAACTAATATATGTTGAAAATAACCTGCAAACTGATGCTGTGATTCAACATGGCACAATGATGCACTAACCACTGGGTGACAAGTTTTCTAATGTGCTTTAGGATGTGAACAGTGTTGGTATTTGATCATATGGATTTTGTAAGAGTTAATGCTGGAAATTAGTACTATGATTCCTTCTGCAAACCAGACATACTTTTCATTTACTGTGTAATGCTTGGGTATGATATGGCTGAGGTTTTTATTTACCAGAAAAAACATGTTTTGAGCATACCTAATCTTGGTTTACATTGTGTGCAGATTCGCGTTTCTGCTGTCTTGACCAATGGTGCATATCTTCTGAATGTGGATTGTGATCACTATTTCAATAATAGCAAAGCTCTTAAAGAAGCCATGTGTTTCATGATGGATCCTGTTCTTGGAAAGAAGACATGCTATGTGCAATTTCCTCAGAGGTTTGATGGCATTGACTTGCATGATCGATATGCCAATCGCAATATTGTGTTCTTTGATGTAAGTCTCACTTTAATTTGTGTAATTTTATTATGTTTCAACAACGAAAATATTTTCTGCTTGCATTGCTGTCTAATGCCTGCTAAATTTCATTTCTTTTCTGTACCTTTCAGATCAACATGAAAGGTCAGGATGGTATTCAGGGTCCAGTCTATGTGGGAACTGGTTGTTGTTTCAACAGGCAGGCTTTGTATGGTTATGATCCTGTTCTGACTGAGGAAGATTTGGAACCTAACATTATTGTAAAGAGTTGTTGGGGTTCTAGAAAGAAGGGAAGGGGTGGGAATAAGAAGTACATTGACAAGAAGAGGGCGATGAACAGAACCGAATCTACAGTTCCCATATTTAATATGGAAGACATAGAGGAGGGTGTTGAAGGTATGCTACTATGGAAAAACTCTCTTGTTTATGCATGTAGATTTTTATGTTGATTTCATGTACTTTTATTGTCACCTGTATCCTATCGATCATTTTTACTGGTAATTTTCTCTAATTTGCTGTAGTTGCTTAATTATCTGAAAACAAGATAACAAATATCTTATCCTTGGTAATATGTAATGTCCCTTTTCAGGTTATGATGATGAAAGGTCACTTCTTATGTCTCAGAAGAGCTTGGAGAAGCGTTTTGGTCAGTCTCCAGTTTTTATTGCTGCCACTTTCATGGAGCAGGGTGGCATTCCACCTTCAACAAACCCTGCAACTCTTCTTAAGGAAGCAATCCACGTTATCAGCTGTGGTTATGAAGACAAGACTGAATGGGGCAAAGAGGTGAGCACGTCAATTTAGCATTGTGCTCTTTTTTCCTGTCCTCTCGTGTGAAGAAATATGAGATGAAACATTAATGAGTAGCTTGTTTAGATATTAATTAAACGTTTTCTGGCTTCACCAGATTGGATGGATCTATGGTTCGGTGACAGAAGATATCTTGACTGGGTTTAAGATGCATGCTCGTGGTTGGATTTCCATCTATTGCATGCCACCTCGCCCAGCATTTAAGGGTTCTGCACCTATCAATCTTTCAGATCGTCTCAATCAGGTGCTTCGGTGGGCATTGGGTTCAATTGAGATTTTTCTAAGCAGGCATTGTCCCTTGTGGTATGGCTACAATGGAAGGTTGAGGCCTCTGATGAGACTTGCCTATATTAACACCATTGTCTACCCCTTTACCTCAATCCCATTGATTGCTTACTGTGTGCTTCCTGCATTTTGTCTCCTCACAAATAAATTTATTATTCCTGAGGTAAACGATTTCTCTCATTTTTTGCTGACAAGTTTATAATTCCTAATGTGATCTAATTGTCAATGTGAACTATTTAAATTTTGGAAGTCCAATAACAATTGATTAATCTTATGCAGATAAGCAACTTTGCCAGCATGTGGTTCATTCTCCTCTTCGTTTCCATTTTTACTACTTCAATTCTTGAGCTTAGGTGGAGTGGGGTCGGCATAGAAGACTGGTGGAGAAATGAACAATTCTGGGTTATCGGTGGGACATCTGCACATTTCTTTGCCGTGTTTCAGGGGCTTCTCAAAGTGCTTGCTGGGATAGATACAAATTTTACTGTTACATCAAAGGCATCGGATGAGGATGGGGACTTTGCCGAGCTTTATGTGTTTAAATGGACATCACTTCTCATCCCTCCTACAACGGTGCTTATTGTGAATTTGGTAGGGATTGTGGCTGGTGTGTCCTATGCCATAAACAGTGGTTACCAGTCTTGGGGTCCACTATTTGGCAAGCTGTTCTTTGCTATCTGGGTCATTGCCCATCTATACCCATTCTTGAAGGGTCTCTTGGGCAGGCAAAATCGTACCCCAACCATTGTTATTGTCTGGTCGGTTCTTCTTGCTTCAATATTCTCCTTGCTGTGGGTGAGGATTGATCCCTTCACCTCTGACTCCAACAGATTAACCAATGGTCAATGTGGCATCACCTGTTAGTTCTCTTACAAAGATTCATTTTCTGTTGGTATTCCCTTTTGTCTGGAGACACTCAAGGTTGCTGTCGTGTATATACCAAGAATTTTCAGCCTATCAAAGTTGTTTGGAAAATTGAACCCCTGAAATTGATGGGAATGTACCCTCTCTGTAGCATTCGTATTTCTATTGTTTATTTATCTACATGTTCCTTACAAGAATAGTAATGTTGAGGTGTATGCATTATATTTTTTTCCCACAAAATATAAATTGTTTACGGGAATATTTATTGAAATCGAACAAGGTGTTGTGTTTTTTATTCCTATACATGTCCTCTTATTTGTTGGTTGTTCTCTACCTCCAAAGGCAAATACTGAATGACAATTGTTAAGTAGACGCCATTGTTTCAGAAGAATTGAGGGGTGTGTGAAAATATATGCAAAACACATGCACACCTAAATACTGTTCAGTGTGTCTTTACTAAAAGAATCGATGAATAAATGTTTATAAAAATTGCGATAGAAATAATTAAGTATTATACTTTAATAAAAAATGCTTTTAATTTTATAATCATAAATCCTGTATTCACTATTGCTTGCTGAAATTATTAAGAATAATAGGGATGTTGGCTCAACGTAATTTATATATCATGAATACTGGGGTCGATTATTAGAAACTGTGGCCATGAGAAGAAACAGTATAACAACCAGTTTGGAAAGCCAAGGTAGATTGGCCGCTTTAAAATGTTTACTTTATGCCTTAGTTCTAAGATTTTAGCCCAACAAAAACCATTGGCTTACCTCATACTCGTTACGTTGAAAAATTGCTGGGGAAATCACAAGTTTTAAGAATGGGTGACTAAAGATGTAAACGAGCGAAGCTAATTATTCGAATTCAGCTAATTATTTACCAGTTCGAACTTGTTTTTGAAATTAAATTTTTTCAAGCAGGGTTATTTAAATAAGCTAAATTAAAACTTAAAAGAAAAAATAGTGTGCGCGAGTACCACAAAGGAGCATATTCTTCCTAAAAAGTGAATAAGTGAATTGAGTCAATATTATCTGTGAAATGAATTTGCATTTATAAGCTATTGAGCATATTTTAAAATATATTTAAAATAAATTATTAAATAATATTCAATTAATTGTTACCATCCATATATATATATATATATATAGAGAGAGAGAGAGAGAAATATCGTAGTAATTTGTTATATAGTACACATATTTCAAAATGTAGGTTTTATTAGTTAATATTTAACTATATTTGTATAAAACACTATTTTTTAATACATCAATATTTTTTTAAGAAAATAGTTTATGTATATTCTTTTATTAGTAGATTAGTCTGAAAAAAATTAGATCCTATGATGATAAAGTTGAAAAATAATTTAAACTTTTTTAATAAAAACAAAATTAATCAAATTATAAATCAGTTAAACAAATCAAACTCAAACTTAATATTTTTTAACAGATAAAACTCAAGTTTTGAATTAAACTCGGTTAAATAAATTAGTGAAGTTTAAATCATTAGTTATTTTACAATTCATGTCCAAGTTTCAAGAATTTAACTCAACTCGATGGGTTTATAGCATATTGATGACTGCCACTTCTAAAAATGCTTCAGGAAAAATTTCATTGCCAGTATAACTTTATATTCTCAAGAATCATATTATTATATTCAGAAATGATAAGCATTTGTTCTGGTATTTAATAATTTTAGAAAAAGAATCATTTTAAAATTTGCTTGATTTTAAAATTGAAAAATAAAATAAAATAAAATGGAAGAATCATAGTTATAATAGAGACAGGAATATATGTTAGGGAGATTTATGGTCTGCAACTGTTTTTATGGGAAAAGGGACTCGCTTGTCGCAATCACAATTTGTCTAGGATTGCATAACGCAATTTTAGTATTATTGGTTACCAATGTTTGTGTTTAGCTCCACTTACATTTTGTTTGAAATTTAACTGCCAAAAGTGAGATTGTCTCAGAATTCAGATATTGACAATAATCAATTACGATGATGTCGCAGCTATGAAGCATAGACCAGAAATGCTGCATATGCTAAAACAATTGATTTCATTAGAAGATGAACGCATTTAAATAGGTCAATAATCAGTGATTTTTAAAACTGACAAGAATACATTTTGATTTGACCATGAAGATGACTATGAAATGGGAAAAATATAAAAGGACAAAACCAATATTCCATTCTCAATTGCATATAAATGTGATTTGTGGAGGGGCGGAAAATTCGATACTATAAGAGAAATCAAAATAAGTTATTGGAGTAAGCAAGAACAAAGCAAAGCTGTTCTTGACCTCAATGGAAACAAAGTACTTTATTGGCACATCCTAATCCTCCTCATCGTTCTCTAGAAATATCCTCTTGCATGCTTCGTAGCACATGAAAGAGATTCCAGCAGCTGGTATCAACTTCATGCAACTAGGTACCAGCCCTCTGTATAAACCTTGGACCCCTTCTTGTTCTAGTATGCATGCAAGGGCATGAAACACATTCTTGTAAACTTGCCTTCCACTGAGGTTACCAAGCTGCATTTGCTTGCGAGCTACCTCCAGTGGAAAAGTTGAACTACTCGAAATAGCACCAGCTACCGAACCGATCAAAAGGGTCTCAATATTCCCCACCTTCTCTTGTTTAAAAACTTTCTTGTATGCTTTCTTTAAAGTGTCATAGGCATAGTAATTGGCTGCAGCATAGGGGACAACTCCAATGAGACTAGCTGCAAGGCCACTGTAAAGTTCTGCAGGACCCTCTTCTCGAATAATTTTCAAGAATGCATGAAGCAGACCATTATAAACATCTCTCTGCAAAACACCAATCAAGTTTTACTTTTTCTTTCATTTTCTCATAGAATGCTGAGTTTCTAAAACATGTATATGGGAAAGCAAACATTTTTTGTATCTTTTTTCTGTACATACCTGGACAGTTAGTCGAGTCTTGACTAGTTCAAGAGGATATGTACATAAAGTTGAAGTCACTCCAGCACAGGCACCTGCAATCAATGATGCAGGAATTGGGAATTTCGATTGCTCCCCGGGCTTTGGTGATAAGTTCTTGTTCACTGTATCGAAAGTAAATAGCTGCAGCAACGGGTGAAAATGTATTGAGATACATAGAAACTATCATGTACATTTGATAACTGATAGACTTTTAATGCTTTTTACATCTGGCAGTAAGATTTTCCAACAGAAGATTAACAAGCAAAACGGGATTTGTTTTTCTGTGCAAAATCAGATAGTATCTTTGTCTTTGTTGTACATGCAAAATCGAATCAGAGAAGGAAAGTGAAGCAAATAAATGTCAAGTTTCTATAGCTTGGGGATTTTAAAATGTGATTTCATGCCACTGTAGAATACTCCTTCGGTGCCAAAATGGATTTTGCAGGAGTGTGGATTAGTATTGTATCCCTAAATCAGATAACTCAAGCTTGTGATGCTTCATTCACTTGGAGCATAATCAAAGAAAATATTCCATGAAGAAACTAGTAACTGTTACTAAAAACCATGGTCATCAAAAGCCAAACTAATTGGCATCCGTAGAACTGTTAAACATCCAGATTCGTTGTGGATTTCATCTTTTTTCTTCCTTCTAAATTGATAACATTTGGTGGGAATTAATATCATTTTAAATTCTATTATTTACATCAAACATTTTTTCTTACTAAGTAGCCAATAATAAAATGTAATGAAATCAATCCCATTTCAATGAAGTCCAAACATAAGATTGAATTTCTAATAAATTAAAATCCCATTTCTTTTAGAAGGGTTTGGGAACAGAATTTGAGTTCTAAATAAAATCAAATTATAACTTGTTTTCAAATTCAGAAACAAGATGTATGGGAGTCAAAGTCCTTGGATACAAGGGTTTGCCTGACTTCCAAAAAAATTGAATTCACAAGTTCACACGCTGAAATTTGCCAAAATTAAACTAAAGCATACTTGCACATTGACTTACCTGAAGGGTCATTTAGCAACATACATTGAAGCAAATTAAGTCACAAAACTATTAGGGATTAAAAGGGTAAGGCAAATGTAAAAATGCATTCGAATAAAACTTAAAAGCATTTGAAAACCAAACTATTTTTCATGAAGATCACTCCAGAGAAAGAAGCATGACCAAATGGTAGATTAATATACGAAAAAACACATCTAAAGAAAACTTTTCTCCAAAGTTCACAAGGGGGTATTTACCCGTTATTTAATTTAAAGTGAATTATAATCTTAACTCACCTAAAATTCAAGGTAAAACCATACTTGTACACTTTACAGACATTGTCACTTTAGAGTAGCATTTTCAGTAAAGACTACATAAAAAATTATGGAGCGAACAGTTGAAGGCATATACTGTCATGAAAAGAAATGGTTGCACATAGTTTCAATGGGTAGATCTCTCGATGAAAAAATTAAAAGGTGGTCTAGCACACGAGCCTCCTAAGAGGAGAGGTTCTTCCGCGAAAAAACCAACTGCACCTGAATTAGAAAACATTACAATTTACAACAGAAAACAAAAGGGTTTGAGGGATAAAGTGACATAAACCACCTATTAACATGTGTTCTATACTTGTATTTCTGTTCAATCATGACCTTTACAATTGTATATGATGGCTAATAAGCAAATACCTAATAATCCCCGCACTCATTTTCTTTCTCAATATAAAACGATGCATTAAATTGATATTTGGGGCACGTCAAAGGGTTCAAAGAGCTAGAAAATGAAACCATTTTTGGGCCATAAAAGGGTTTGAAACACTTAATTCGTTAATTCCTGGGAACTACTTCTGAAACAAAAAAAAAACGTTCTGAGTACTTCAAAAAGCATAGCCTCCCTATCCAAGAAACCTCTCATCAAATTAACCAGACCATACACTTCCAATACTGGCAATTCAAGAATCATGCCAACACTCCTTAAAGCAGCTGAAAATCCGATCCATGATATAAACAAATGCACAAACCACGAAAAAAGTAACTAAAATAAACAAAAAACTCACTCTTGGTATCAAAACCAATGATCAAATAGCAGATAGAATCATTACAAGTGGAGGACATTGATATAAAATGACATCAATCGAGTAATCCAAGAGAGACAAAAACAAGCAAAGCATCAACCATCATGCAGTGATAAATGATAAAAGATGCTGGAGAAGCACGTATACATTACCTCAATGGCCTTGCTAGGCGCAACCCGAATGACATTAACAAAATTACCCCTAAACAAGCCCTTCCAGCCATCAGTTTTCACGATATTGTTGAACATCTCAATGGTGGAATGGTCACTATTCCCCACCATCATAAGAGTTCTTATAGTCTCCAAAGGTGCCACCGCAGTCCGAGACACGGCCCCAGCTATTGCCCCACTAAACAACCTTCTCAGCGCAGGGCTTCTGATCTTAAACCGTAGTGAAACACCACCCTTTCTTTTCTTGCCATCAACCCTTTCTTCAACAACCTCATCTTTTCCCTGGTACTTGATGAACAGTTCATTGAAGGGGAACTTCGTGCCACCATTTTCGCTCGAACCAGAAGGGTCACTAGGTTGCACGCCAACCCCCATTCCCATCTGACCAACACTGGCAAACAAGCCTCCGAATTGGTAGCACCTATCTTCGGATTGGAACCCCAAGCAGCTGACAGAGAAAAACCCATCCTTTTTCTCATCAACCAGTTGGATTCTCCTCCTACCCATCAGCCACAAAGTTGGTCTTCTGACTTGTGATTTGTAATAAAGATTACTTTTTTCTTTGTGGTAGGGCTCAATGATGAGTGTGGCTCACAGTAATGGTTTCAGGGTGATGGTGAGATTGCCATCCTAAGACATGATCGACAGAAAAAGGTTGCAATGAAAAGTGGAAAAATGAATGAAGATGTTATTGTGTAGTAGCGTGTCCCTCTTCTCTACTTGGAACTGAATATCACAATTTTAAACTTGAGTTTGTTTTTTTGTTTTGTGGAATGCGCTTGTCTCTTAGGTGGGTTGAGACGTTAGAAACTTGCACTTTTTTAGTTGCGTTGGCGTGGCACCGAATCTAAACATCGGTTTTGTACATCTGCAGAAACATGTATACACATGTAACATAGTAATATACGCCATATAAGAAAAAGAAAACATAGTAATATACGAATAAATGATGATTTTGTAATAGCAAAACTTTCTGTTAATAGAAATAATAATAAATGTTTTTAATATTTTATTTTTCTAATATAATCTTCTTTTATTAAAAATTATATTACGGATCAACCTTAATTAGTGATCCATATTGTAATATGGAATGTGTTGCAAAATATGTTATTAATATTTTATTTTACATAATAAAAACACGATATATTGACAGGAATGTATGAGGAATATATATATATATATATATATATATATATATATATATATATATATATATATATATATATATATATATTTTGTTTTTTA
>Ga0099824_1002443_pt1 | contig 27139 bp, 18 predicted proteins | sample SiratrowhiteBW_FD_76837 | JGI IMG/M metagenome (GOLD analysis project Ga0099824, IMG submission 76837) | Root nodule microbial communities of legume samples collected from California, USA - Siratro white BW | ecosystem: Host-associated > Plants > Roots > Nodule | place: USA: California...
ATAAAGTTTTTTTTTTGGTTTTACCATGGTTTTTTTTTTTTTTGTATCAGATTAATCTCGTATAATTGTAAAATTGTTTTTAAATTATATAAAATTTATAGATTTAATATTGTTTAAAATTCGACAATTGGGTCAGTAAAACTTTATTAAATAAAGCAAGTTAAATGAAAATTTCTCTTAAAATATTTAGGTGAATCCCCTTCTCATCAAATTCAAATCACTGATTCATGCCGATTGGACTTTGCAATACATTAATTCTCATAATTTTATCATTTCATCAGTGTTGAGCTAATGAACTCTATCAGAAAACTTACAAACTAATTATTTTTCAATGGATTTGGTTTTCAATTCTTTAGCTCATACAGAAAAACAGTTTTATAAGAGTCCAGTTACAAATAAACCAAGCTACTATCTCAAATTTGGGTATTCAAGTTTTATTTTCAGGTTTCCTTTTCATGTGATTTTTCTTTAAACTGGATTAGTTATATATTTTTTCTAATCATATTATTATAAAGTATCTAGATGGGTTATATTAGTTGTGTGTATATTGAGTGTTATCATCTCCTGCATGTATTTACATAAGGAAAATAAAATTAACAAATATGAAAAAAAGTTTTAAAGTTACAGTTGCATGTCACGTATCTATGCCCACATTAAAGGAACAGAAGTTTTTATGTTGAGTATTTAAAAGCTTAGGAGCATGGAAAAAGTTAATCCAATTAAGAAGATTAATGTAAAGTTTTCAAAACCAATATATTGTATTTGAAAAAATTATTATACTATAATATTTATGGATATTTAAAATTCAACTTAAAATAGTTGATACTATTTATGTTTAGAATGGTTTCCTTGCATACTGAACCAAAGAGGATTACTTGAAGAAACAATACAATTTTTGGATTATAACTTCGCCTTATTGGGTCAGAATCAATAGGATTAGTCTTACCTAACATATAACAAAAACTCTTGACTTTTGTATATAAAGATAGATTAAGATGAAGCTATAGAAGGAACATCACCTCTACAGTAGAACATGTAGTTCCATTTTCTAGGTTGCTTTCTAATACTACTGTCAAAGGAGAAAATAATTGCATAGACAAATGGTTAAAGGGCAATGTGTTACAAAATAAAATTAAAATAGAAAGTATTTGTTTAACTTGTATATAGCACAGTGATTCAAATAATAATCCAATAAAAAAATTTAAAAAACAGGTGGATTTACGTGTTTTAAAAAATGATTTAAATAGATAAATATTTTAAATTTTAAATTACAAAATATAAAAATATTTTCCAACAATGTCCTACTAATTTAAAAATTTAAATAAAATAACATAAGAACATTATTAAACTAAAAAATAAATCATAATTTTCATTGAGCATAAAATATTACATTTTAAGTACTAGCTTTAGAAAACAACGAATATAAATAATGCAAGTGTTCATTTGAGTTCTAATCAATTGTTGTACATGACCATCTTACACATATATATTGTTTCATAATTGTATTTACAGTGGCAATGGTTATCATCAGACTCATCAAGTGAATCTTCAAAAAGTGATCCATGGCAATCACTTCAACAATTAAGCCGGATTCATTAAGAAATTTTTAAAAGTGGTTTCTTTTTTTTTCTTATGTAAATTACTAAAAATATATGTACCTCAACATAATAATTACTACAGTTTAATGTGTATTGGTCACAGAAATATGAACATAGTTTATTCACAAGAAGGAGGATGTCTATTATTATGACAACAACTTTAATTCTATTTGACTGAAAACTTTATATACAAGTTTTTTTAGTGGGAGTGACTTAACAAAATCAAGAAAAATAACATAAAATATAAAACAAATTATTTCCTTTTATGTATCTTAATTCATTTCATTTATTAAGAATTTTACTACTATCAGCTTAATTATCCCACTGCATTGGCCTAGGAAATATAAATTTATCCAAAGATGTTCAAACAAATAAAAAGCAAGCTTGGAGCACTCTCAAAAGCAAAATAGTTGCACAACCTTTATCATTAAAAATATAAAATTACTTGTTGCCCATTTTATTATAATATATGATGCCATATGTAAAGTAAAAAATTTGAAATGTTCATTATCTAAATATATCAATAATCAAACCATTTTATCACCTTAAGTTGTGTCTCATACAATGCTTATTTCTTATATATCACTTTATACTCAAACATACATAAATGTTACTTATCATCCATAACAAACAATACATAATAATTTATTACTTTAACTGCCATAAAATGGGAAGACAATGAAGAAGAGACATTATAAGTGTAGGAGAAATGTTATTGAAGACATTTTCACACACCCAAATATAGAGATTGAAAGTTCTACACGTCACCTTCACTCACCAAAGGTCAAAGTTTGTGTGCTTTAAGTGACAGAGAAAACAATAAGCAATCCAATGACACTTATGAATTGGAATAATGCAAGAGACGCCCAGAGAAAAAAAGAAACATATTACTCAGACAAGAACACAATTTTAGTTTTGTTTTTCTCAGGTGAAAGATCTCTTTCTTCACGTTGCTATAGACATTTGTCAGTGATTTGGGGTCTTATTCTTATAAATAGTAATAAACTCTTGATAAAAAGATAACTTAATTATATACAAGTATATATCATGTCATCATTATAAAATGAATTGTTTTATAATTGTATATTTATGAGGAATTTTTCTTTAGATCATATTGATTCAAATTACGAATATCAGAATATTTTCCAACACGTAATTTTATTAAGGATTTTTTGAGAAGTTATATATATAAACGGGTCATTTTCAATATTGTATATCTTGAGTCCTAGTCTCTACACAACTAATCATTTATAATATTCACTCTCTTTTTTCCATTCTTCAAGTTTCAACAGAAGTCTTCATTTTATTCAATTAATTTATTTTCCTTGTCACTGGTTCAAAGATACAACAAGTGGATTGCAAGCATTTTCTTCATCATGCATGGCTCATTTCCAACCATTGACATTTCAGGTTTTAATTATAAAAATATAATAACTGAATATATGTGAAGAAAACCCTACGAACAGCATTTTATTTTATAGTTTTATACAAAGAAGATGAACATCATATATAGGGCCTCTAGTGTCTGATTTAGTGATGAATCTCATGTTGTACATTTGATATACAATGCAAGAGCTTTCTATATTTAGAACTGGAATCGAGCAATTAATCCATTGTCAAATAATACACACAAACCAACCTTACACGTAACTAAATTAACAATATTATATGCTTATGTATACATGGATCAGCAAATAAATCCCATTATTTCTGTGAAAAAACTCTCAAATGCCATGCATCTTTTTCATGGGACTGTTGACCATGTCTGGTTAGAATGTTGGCTGCAAATAAACAGATAGAAAGTGGACAAAAAATCAGTTTACAGTGATATTATTTACAGAAACAGGAATAAACCATCTGTGTATAGTTCTCAAAATAATTATTATAAAACTATAATTTATAGTAAATAATAATAGTTTTTCATTTTAGGTTTTAAGCTATCAGTGCATATAGTCCAATGAAAGTATAATAATACAACATTGACTATAAAGCTGTAAAATATTATGGAGATGAAATTCTGACCCCATAATTATTGAGATAAAACATAAGGGTCTCCAAATTGAAGAACACATATCATAAGATAAAATATATTTACTTAAAACCTATTTTGACTTGAAAACAATAATAAAATCACTAGCGGTATTAGTGTATCTTAGTTTATGGTAATAATATAATAATAATAATAATAACTTCAAATGGAGATAGAAAATGGCAATTAAGCAAACTTACTCTATGAAACCTTTCCAATAAGTTTCGGTTGCATCTTCTTCCATGAAATCTCCCCATGTTAACTCAAAGGTGGTGGAACAAGGGTTAGAACAATCCTTTGAGTTTGCATTAACGTTTTCTGCTGCCTTCACGGGGGAACGTTCAGGGGAGGCAGAAACCAGATTTGGAAGAGAATTTGATGGTGAAGGGTCAGCATTTAAGGAACCATCTTGTGTTGGCTGCTGAAGGGCCTCAAAGTTTTGGAAACTGGGGTGGATTTGAAAAAGTGAATTACCATCATGAAGGTTTTGGAGATTAGAGTGATTCAACCCCAAAACATCATTTAAAAGACCATCTGGCACTGAGTTTAATGGTACAAAAGGGTCAGAGTTTGAGGCAGGAGAAGGAGTGGCACCACTGACTTGAAACATGTTTTGCAGTAATTGGAATTTGGCTAGTTGCGTGGCATCTGAGTGTAGCCTTAGAGCATTGTTTATGTCACAAGGGTTTGTGTAACTGCTCACAATTTTTGCAGCCGCCAAAATCTGCTGTAGATTGGTAAGAAGGTTTAGGTGATCAGTTCTTGGACGGTGAGTCACTGGATCTAACCCCATTTGCAAAAGCTTTTTCCTTAAATGTGTGTTCCACAAATTCTTAATTTCATTATCAGTTCTCCCTGGCAGATGAGATGCTATAGCTGCCCACCTAATAAATAAATGGAAACAAGTTTAGAATACTAAAATCATGATGATCACTTTGACATTTTAGTCCAACAAGGTTAAATTGAACAGTTTTCATTCCAATAAACTATAAATATGTAGATTGAACATTTTGCATATATGATGAAGAATAAGCACTAGGGTTAGTTAATTACTTATTGCCAAGAACTGCATGTAAATTGATGATGAGTTGCTCTTCTTCATCAGAGAATTTGCCTCTTTTGATATCAGGTCTGAGGTAATTAGTCCACCTTAGTCTGCAACTTTTTCCACACCTGTTTAATCCTGCACGCTTTGGAAGGGCTCTCCAACTCCCATGGCCATGCTTATGAATGTAATCCACTAGTATTTTATCCTCTTCTGGGCTCCATGGCCCCTTCTTCAAACCACTTTCATCACTGCTTGGTGTTCTCATCTTCACTACTGCATGCAAAATAACAATAAGAATATATGTAATTTGATTGAAAAGTAGTTACTTTGCATGATCAGAAAAAGAAAGAGAGCAGCAAAAGAATCCATATACCTCTGAAGTGTTTTTGAAGAGGAGGATAAAACTAACATTTACCACAGAAGTTTTTGCTATATATAAGGTGGCGATATATGCATCATGTTGTGGTGGCATATTCCAACTTTGTCCTTTATTTCGTACACAAAGTCATATAGATAACGACCTTGAAGGGAATCATCACAAACTCACTCCTCAAATTACATTTACTTTTACTCATATTAACAGAGACATGATTAAACCACTCAATGTCAACCAACAGTTACGTAAATATTTTTCCTTTGGAAATCATATCTACTTCTTTAAGACATTCCAAAAATACACCTAATTTCTTAGATTATAATCAACAGTTTCCGTTGAAAATCCATACCTCGTTTTTGTCATTATTCTAAAAAACGGAAATCATCTTCAACTTGCATATTGTAGTGTATACTTAAATATGAAATCATATTAGTTTTCATATATCAATCTCCAACACTCCATTAATTAGAGTTAGTTAGTTAACTAGTTATAATCTCCTTATTTATATGTCGTGTATCTCTTTTATGCAATTATAACTTATATTCTTTATCAGAATCTCAGGTTTACTGTTATTGTTAATATATATAAATCCAATCCATACATACATATACATATACATATACATACATACATATATATATATATATATATATATATATATGTATAATATAATTTAATATAAAGTAAAACTGATAAAAGATTAATATCATTATGCAGATGCAGAAGTTTCCTATACAACACTGAGTAGTTTCTCTGATAAACCTTCTTTCTCTTTATATTTTGACTTTATTTAATTTGTGGTCTAAATTAATGTTGCACAGAGGTACAAAGTAGGAAGACTAGCTAGTGGAGTCAACACAACTGGAATCAAAGACATTTTGTTTAGAAAGGAGGAAAATAATGAATTAAAAAGTGAAAAGAATAAACGAATGAATGAGAAGGATATACGTAGAAGGGTTAGATGATGAAAATTTCAACAGGGGCTAGGTATTGGTAGAGAAGGATAGATGTATGAGTATGACCTTCACTTGTCCAACAAGAACAAGGCACATGCATGTATGCGTATGGCTAGGGCAACATATTCCAAAGACTAAGAAAAGAGACAAAACACATCACAAACAGCAACGAACTTGAACTACCAGCTGGGGTTGGTTTCCACGTGGCAATCATTTAGTGACTGCTAAACTCACTTTTCATTGCCCAATCACAGAAGAAACTTCCTAACTTGAAACCATCAATGTGTCTTAACATTTTGTTTTTAACCTTTGAGCCTATTTTAATGATTTGTGTTTCGTGTCATGCAACTCAATGGACGCAAAACTACATAAACCGTCCTCTTCTGGGACCCTCCCTTCAACGAATCCACACAATATTGGTAGCTAAATTATACATATATAGATACCAAGCATGCAATATCATGTGTTGAGAAATCAACAACTAGTATTGGCATGTGTTTGATAAAATCTGCATAATATATACATAAGAATACTGAATGGTAGATGCTGCAGCCTTTTATTCAATCTTGTTAGGTAGTAAAAGTGAAAAATGATTACGTATTTGCATCCCACCACCATGTATTTAAAAATGAAGTGTTCATGACTTTAACTGGAAAAACAAAATACAATTTTTTTCTGGTCTAATCTGTGTATTAATTAGTTCTAATATAAGAATCCTCTCTACTTTTAGGTGAGAGTGGGAATAAGGTACGGAAGCATGCTAAAGGTTAAAACGCCGTTGATTTTAATTTGCTTTTTAATACGAGTTCCCAATCTTATACACCATCAATAGGTCTAACAGTAGCATCCTTTATATATTTTCTATTTGATCAGTTTCCAAAATGTTTCTAAATATCAAAACCCTAATGGCGTTGAAAGAAAGTTTTTGCACCATTTTCTTTTTAGATATATTAAACACTTCAAAAGTAAGGGAATCCTCAACTAATTTCCAGTGTCTCCACAGCAACAAAGTAAGGGTTTTATTTTCTTGCACCCTCTTTAGTTTTTTACACCTTTCCATAGCTTGTTATAATTATTTGAACCATACATAAAATCCACTTGTCTAAAAGGCATTTTTAAATAGATTTTATAATTTCTGGTAATTGCGAAACCTACGTTAACTTAAAAGAGTATTTGGCTTTTGGTCGATCATAAACTACCATGTATGATCAAATTTGTTTTCATATGTGAGACTATATTGGGTGTACTGGAATAAATTTCTCGGGTCGAGGACTAAGGAAATAGTTTATCACAAACGGCACCAATATTTCGATCTCAAGTCCGTTGAGATGACATTATTAGCCGCTTTGAAACTCAGAGCTCCGTCACGGTTTTATCTTTAAAAAGCGCATCCGTAAGTGAAGAGAAAAGTGTGTATTTAAATTGACCTTAGTCTCGACTCTTAAGCGATACAAAACTATATTGAGTATACCGTAACAAAATTTGCTAATATTTTTTATATATATAATTATCTCAAATTCATACCACCAAATATTTCTTATAACTAGGTCAAAAATTTTACACTCACAATATATACACAATGTTAGGAAATATAAATTTTGTTAAAATGTTTTTGAATACAAATATTAAAGTTATAGCCCACACAAAAAGGAGTTAATACACATGTTACAAATATTTTCTTGATGTGGATAGTGTTATATATCTTCCTAACTATCATGCCCAAAAGTATGTTTAATTTAAGAAAGAAAGTAAAAAAAATTAAGATAATTTTATAAATCTTTCTCTCCTCTCGTTTGAGTACAAAGAAAAAATATGTATATGAAATGACGTTATAATGATTATATATTATTATTGATAAAGTCTTGGTCAATATATAACAAATCTTGCGGAAGGAATTGTAGAAATAGATAAGCAGCCAAACAGAATGCAACATTTATACCAAAGAAAGAAAATGGGAATCAATTTCACAGTCTTCTCGGAAAAGTAAAAGTAAAACTACTCCTTCTTTACTCTAATATTAATATACTATACTACTCTATACTTCAGTTCATTTTAGTCAATTTCATCGTATCCTATGTATCAGCCATTTGTCATAAATTTGTATTCAACACTTTGCACAGGAGAGAAACTCCCTTTGTCTTGAATGGATCCATTGTCATTTTGGAAGAAATTATATTAAACATAATTTTATTACATTCATTTACACTAACAAATGACGAGTATTGATTGATATTTGAAAAATGTTATTTTTTTCCTAGTTTAAGAAAAGGTTTGTAAACTTTGTAAAGAGAAAATATAAGGAATGAAAAATCAGCAAAAGAGCATATACTGTTTATTGAATATGTGTTTCAGTGTGTGTAATAAAATCAAGCATTAAGCTTATAGTATTTCATAAAGTTTTAGGTGATAAAATGAAAAGGTATACTCATGGTTTTTATTAATGAGTTTGAAACAATAAGACAAAATTTTGAGAGATAAAGAGTAGTGCATGTTGTTTCTTCTAGAGACATTTTTGCAACGAAGCAGAAGTCTCTATCATTGGACACAATAGTCAAATTGGGGGGTTAAAGGGATAGTAGACCTTGCTGTCGCAGGGGTTTTCTACCAACATTACCTCATTATCCACATTTACAAGCCACTTTATATATATGTTATGTGTTTACTAAATATATTTTATCTTATCTAACTAATTAACACATGACACCTCTTTCTTGTAAAGATTTCGTGTAAACGGAATATTTTGTAAAGAACAATAACGAAATCTATACCACTGTTTGTTACTTATGAAACTTGGTTTCTTTTACTAGATAATAGTAATTACATGGTTTAACATAATCCAAGTTTACTTGCGCACTTGGTACATGTTTGCCACAAAAAGACTAATGTCGTTAAACTAAAATGCTTATATTAATTGGATAAATGAAAGGGATTGGTCGTTGCTCTGAAACTAAAAGTTGTTCAACTTCAAAAGTTAAAAATCTGCTATACAAGTCCAAACCATCACAACCATTAATTATTATCAAAGGAGTTGGTAAATGGAAAGATTCACGTAATTACAAGATTTACCAAAGGTTAGTTGAGAAGACGATGCAAGACGACTTTGAATCAATTTCATAAATATTCTAATAATGTCTTAACGTGCAAAGAACTGCTATACTACAATATTACTATCCATTTTATGGACTTTTTTTATGTTTTTAAATTTAATTTGCACATGCAAATTAAATTGAGAGATTGTAGAATTAAAATGCCGTAGAGCCAGATAGTAGTCGTCATATTTTGCTTGTACTTTTACGAAAGTGGATTTAATTATTGAAACAAATTATTTTGCCCTTCTAAAATATTGAACACTATTTTCCATTCTAAAAATAACTGTAGTGTAGAATATTTTGAAATTTTACCAAAGCTGAGAGAACTTTATTATTAGCTGCAAAACCTTTCTGTGTAAACGTTTTAAAGCGAGTTTATATATTTAGCCCGAGCAAAATGTGATCCACTTTCAGCAGCTAACGCACCTTACAAATACAGATCAATTCTACTTCTATTTCTTTTAATGTTATATATATGAATAAGAGAAATATTTGAATTTGGGTTAGTTTTTAGTTATAAAACCTATGAATTAGTCTATGAAATTAAGAGAATTTGTGATTGAGTATAATTTAAAAGAAAAGAGAGATGAGAATCGTAGAAAAACAATATATTTGTATACTTTAAAAGTCTAACAGAGAAAAGATTTTACAACGATTGCTGAAATAAACTTACGGAGGAATGTCACAAGAAATATCGTGCAAGACTTTAAATAAAAATAATATAAGCACCAGTGTGAAAATTTATAAAGATGAAACAAAAACTTTGCTACAAGACTATGATTAACTTAATATTTTTCTTACTGATTCTCATTTTAGATGTATTTTATGAAATAAATATAAAGATTATATTTAACAAATTTTATGAAGAATCAGATGAAGTAATTGATGGACCGCGTAAGATCAATTGATATGAGATAATTTCCGTTTAACTAATGGTAAAATTAATAGGAACAACAGAAATAAGAGCATGGTATAATCATGAAAAACTGGATATGAAATAGCTGTTTCGAAAGATATCAATATAACGCTGATATGAAAAGTTGATAAATGTATTTCGGAGTACACAGGTTACTAAAGAGAGAAAGGTATCTGGTAGGATTTTTAGTAGGAAAAAGGGAGATTTTTTGACATCAAAACGAACATGATCGTATCGAATTTATTTTCACATAAAAATGGAGGTGTTTTGTGAAACACGGCTAATGCTCTAAGAAATGCCTAAAATATGAAAACAGGAGCAGTGAGAAATGATCCTAAAAATATGGGATGAGGAAGTAGTTTAGAAGCGCGGAAACAGTGATTTACAAATTATGTAACAGACTAGTTTCCTACGCTAAGATATGGTCGGCGTTCTCCCCAACAAAATTTATGGCCGACAGACAAAAAATGGCAGCTATACATCTTAGTGCTGGATTCTATATTTTCTTTATTCTAATCCTATAAAAGTATTGCTTTTATTAGTGGTCAACCCAACATAAAAAGCAAGGATAACTAAGGAAATCAATGACATGCAATGCAAGTCAAGAACCGCTTCTTATTAGTACCGACTTGTTTCAATGTTAAATGAATGCCTCAGCAGCAACTTCTTTAGATGTGTCACACATGCCGCTAATCCTTCCGACCACAACTTGTAATCAACCCTTCATTCCTGTTTCCTGTTTGAGAGACAAATTGTAAAACCTTCACTGCCAGACAAATTGCAAGAAAGGAAACGAACCATGGGGCAATTTTTTATAACCCTCACCGTCCCAACACAACGTATACAAAAGGAAACAAACTGTAAGATATTGATCAAAAGGATTATAATATCGATGGTCCCTGCACAAGTCAAAAAACGGACCTCTACTTCGAAAAAAAAAGAAAAAAAAGAAAAGAATAGCCAAAACATGCTAACCTCTAGATCTTAAAGCAAGCAGCCCAAAACATAGTCCAAAAAAATTAAGTAGTTGGTCGTGTCATTGTAGATAAACCTCTTCCCACAGGAATAACACCGGGATAGACATCATCCGCTACTTCCTCTTCTAAAGGAGCTGCAAAATGATAGTAAAATTGCGTAAGTAACCACTATTACATACTAGTACTTGAAAATGAGACAAATTTTTTTCTTCCAAAATGATGTGGTAAAATGGTGTTTTCTACTAATTTATCTACACTCAACATTTAACCAATCCACACAAGCCGAGACAAAGTTGACTGGTTTACTACAGGCACATCACCGCATTCTGAAGAGAAGAGCTGTTTGTTACCAAAGGAACATTTTTTCAGACGGATCTTGCAGTTCAAAATTTCAATTTCTGAAAGGAACAACATGTGTTGATGTCTATGTAACATATCAGAGCTTAAGGCTGGATTTGGAATTGGGATCCCATTTCTCACTTCTAAGTTTGAAATATTCTTTCGAGAATAAAATTTTTAAAACTCAGTGAAACCTAGGAAGTGAAAATTTTGACAAAAATCACTGCTCAAATTAGGAAAAGATGAAAGATGAAATCTGGACTTTAAGTTCCACAATCCCTTGGAAAAAACAAAGCAAGGTCCAATATTGACATCGGGAACATTACTACACCTGCTATATCTTGCGCACCCTGAGCACCAGCAATTCCAATACATGAATATAGAGAATTCTCGTCCACTTTCAACTGTTCATATGCAAGATATATATCCTCAATTGTAGCAACTTCATATAGAAATGTTAGGTCCTTGATACATGATAAGTCCTGGATCCACAATCAATATTAGAAAGAATACTTTAGAAAAAAGAATAAAAAATTATAAAATGTTGGCAGGACTAAACCTTAAACCTTGTTTTGTTTTGCATCAAAGTAAAAATTTCAATATCTCACACTTCAAGATTCAGATATTTCTATCTCACCTTCCTTGGAACAGAAGAAGCTTGTAAATGAGCTAATAACCCTAACCAGTAGGCATTTGACTTAATTTCAGCTTCATGTCTCATAAGAAGGGTTCGTTTAGCCTACATTAGAAAAAAGCACCAAATGAATTCTCAAATTTAAAATGCATAGCAAATAGCATGAAAATTTGAGCCATATTTGGAAATAAAATGAAGGCACCACGTGCATTTTAACCAGAAAGGTATCTGCTCTTCTTTAAGATACCATCACGGAGAAACACATTACAAAGCTCAAGAATCAGCTCATATGATCAGAAAAAATGAATAAAAGTAATCCAGTTCGAACACTGAGTGCAAACATTTAGCAGAAGCACTTGTGTCTAGAAGTGCTTCCAGTAAATTGTAATGTACAACAAGTCGGGCATTTAAATAACTAACCCTGTCCAATTCCCTCTCGGTAATTTTGTTGCTATGTAGACCTCTAAGAACATTCTTGCATGCATCAACAGCTTTGTGGACCTGCAAATCAATTTGACCTAAAACTTTTGAACCGAAGGAAACTGGCAGCAAAAATTAGATTGATTATATTACAAGAATGGAGCTCACACCTTGCTTGGAGTTGACGTGACAGAGATCACATACCATCCTAGTTTAAGCCTGTCAAACAAGTTTAATTCAAATGACACGTCATACGTCAAACCCAGAGAGTCTCTGACAGTGGTGAAGAGCCTGTAGAGGAAAAATGTAATCAGATTTCCGACCAAAAAACAATTGAAAATAACACTCTGTATTTAGTATGCATATATTCCAGCCCAAAATAGCATGTTGGCCTTGTCTAAGCCCAAAAAGTTACTTCAAGAATAATTTTAAGAGTTAAACTAAGATAAAATCAAGCGTAAGGATCAGGAGTAAGTCTTTTAAAGTTACTCTTGAAATAATTAGATTACTCTTCTCTACACTTCTGACCTTAAAGCTTAAAATAAAATAAAAAATACTTCTGAACATATGAATTGTATATTATATTTATATAAATAATTATATTGGAGTACAATATTATTTTAATCGTTGATAACTTCTCTTAAAAAAATATTGAAAACTAAATTAAATATAGATAATGATAGAATGAAGATATAAGTTAAGAAAATCCCTAGAATAGCTCGCACTAAGGAAAAAAATTATAAAAATAATCTCATTGAAGAATGTTGGTTGAAAATACTATCGGTCAAGATAGGTATTCTAATTTATAGGGAGAGAATATAAATTAAAATGACAAAAATTTAAATAGTGAATTAAGATTTATATAATTCACCTTATAAAAACAAAATTGCTGGGCTTTACAATTTCATATAATAATGACTCCAACAGATAGAATATTAAGAGATAACTTCACAATGCAGTCTATAAACGAAAAGAATATCCCAAGATATCTCTTAAAAAGTTAAAACATCTAATTCTTTTTCAACATTAAAACATCTGAGTTATTCCTTTGAAAATGAGCCTAAAAACTGTTGAGTGTCACAATATTTACAAGTTGACTTTTTAAAAAATATTATAATAAGTGTCTAAGAAGTGAAACCAGAGTAGTATCATCCCACTCTTGGCTCATATCCAAACCATGTCAAAGATGTGCCAGGCGGTTTCAAAGAGATATCCAAGTCAGAAAAAAATTATTTTATGATTGTGAAACGTGGAGGGGTGTCCAACACATGTCCAAGGCAAGTCCAACACACCATTCTATAGAGGTGTTTGTGCTTCCTAACTTTCTTCACAAAGCCAAGTATAGGTGAGCAGCGATTAGAAAGAGATACCTAGAGTTTATAATCTCAGAAAGCAGTCCCATAGTTATACCAAAGAAAAGAGGATGTCCACGTAGGCTCTTTTGCAAACCTTGTGTCTGTTGGGCATCAGAATTTGACTGATCATCTGTACAAGCCATTTCAAGCATTTAACAACTTCTGAAAACATAATTTTTGACGTATGATGACACAAGAAAATAAAAATCAACAAAGTCCACCATTGGTTGTTGAAGCATTATTAATGGACTCTAACAAGTATTTTCCATCGACAGTAAAACCCCAACGGTTTGGCGCTGGTCCAGCTATATAAGCACACGCCCTCTCATCAGTGTCCTTTAAAAATACCTGCAAAAAAGGTAAAAGTAAATAACCATCTCACAAGCCTAGTTCATTGATGTATTAACACCAATTCCAAAAGTATAAACACCAAATTTGACTAGGCAACTAAGGTTATGGTTGGACGAACTTATCCGTAAGGACTTCTAGAAGAGAAGTAAAAAGAAAAAAATTAAAATTGATTTCTTCACAAGTTAAAATTAGTTTATGCCTAAGCTAATTTGTAGAATCTCTCATATAATTTATCCGAAAAACAATATCTATTTAACTTGTGCATAAGTTAATTTAAACTTATGGAGAAGTCAATTTTCTTTTTTCCTTCATATTTCTCTCCTAGAAGTCCTTATGGAGAAGTTCACCCACACATGCCACAAATAATATACTGTTAACTTATCACAAAACAACATATGCAAAAAGTTAATTAATGCTTAGCTTCTCACTTCTTGAAACTGCAACCCAGATGGAGATGGTCGAAATACGGGTGGGTTGAATTCTAGCTCTCTTTCATGGTTTCTTGTGGCCTGAGCTGTGCCAAGGTAATCAAGAATGCAAGATTCAATGTCCTCCTCCGTGAAGTCTCCAACAATGCATACCTAAAGAAAAACAAAGAAATAAATAATATTTTAGTGTTTGAATTGAATGTAATTGTAAGAGAACCATGAATTTAACAAATTAACGATAACAGACCTCCATGTTATCACCAAAAAATTGATTCATCACTGCATCCTTTACAGACTGCAGGGTTAAATTTTCCAGTGATTTTGGTGTTGGCTCAATAAACCTCTCATCCCCGTCCAACATCGCTACCATGAGTTTGTGAGCAGTTGAGCGTTCCAAGCTCTTGGGGATGGATCGGTAATATGACAGATACAATTGCCTTGCTCTATCAAAAGCATCATCAACCCAGACACTATGCTGCATAACAGAGCAGAGATGTAGTTGAGTACATAAATGCAGTTATATGACCAGGAATTATTCATATAAAACATATGTGGATGAAAAAGGCTTTATAATAAATGGAAAGATGTTTACCTCAAGCACCATGTGAAGCAATTGAAAGGCTGCACGCATCCCATTGTCTCTTAAAGTAAAACGAAACTCCATTGAAATGAATTCCTCCGTAGATTCCAAGGAGCAATTTATCAGGTGATTTACACAGAAAAGTTCCACCTAAAATACAGGGCATTCATTAAATGGAAGTGAGATCAGTTCTGGGATACTGAAATTATCTGTGTAGATGACATTCACATCCATGAGAAGTCCAAATTATAGATTTTATAGTGGTGAAATAAAAAATGTGCGGAGTTCTCCTGACATGACGTTCACAAGTTAGCCATCAAAACAATGCAATAGAATTGGAAAATAGAAACATAACATTAAAATTTGGAATCGTCTATTACTAAGAAAAGATAGTTACCTGTTCCCTTGAGAAGTTACCAACACGACCTCCTTCACTAAGTGTCCTCACACCCACAATCACAGATCCTCTTGAATCGGAACTCTCAGCTGCTCGTCCACCACCAACAATCAACCTCATCACACCACTTTGTGTTTCAGTTTTTGATATCTAACAACCATAAAATGCATTAATAAGTTCAACATAACTGATGCTTCCTCTTTTTTTGGGGTGCAAGTCCAGAACTCTTTATGCCAATCTCAGATTGCATTTGCAGAATCAGCTAGAAATTGCATGGCATGTCACAAACATAATAGGAAACTGGAAATTAAGTTTTTGACAAGTTATCTCTCCTTACAATCCATTATTGCAGAAAAGACAAGACAAAGCAGTAGCAGAGTAGTGGACTTAACAATGAATGTAGACTGAGTCACCGATCTTAAATACACAATGCTGAGCACAATGACATAGCAAAGGAAAATAAGGAACTAGTATCATGAGAATCTCAAAATAAACTGACATCAAATACCTTATAATTAACAGGAATTCCATTTGAAAGACGGCGCTGGGTAATCCCAGTTTCCTCATCAAGAAGCTTTGTAGCATCAGTGTCAGGATTTACAGGAATAAAAGCCGGCTTGCGCAGCTTTTTCAGCTCTTCTAGCTTAGATGATTGTATAAGCTCTTTTGGCACCTCAAGCTATATTACATACATAAGCAATTAATTAGCTGAACAGCAATACTGTATATAGACTAGACACACCCGAATCATAAGAATTGGCTCTCATTACTAGAATTCACCATCTATAAAAAATGAACTAAATTAGAATCAGTGGTGGACTCATATCATGGCACATAAAGAATATAATCATATATCAAATGCAAGGACAAATCATCAGTAACTATGTGAAAAACAATTCTTCTAAAGCCAAATCAGGATCAACTAACAAGGAATTAAGCTGAAGGAAGATACCTCAGGCTCTGGCTGAATAGGTTCATCCAATCCAGCTTTGATAGCATCCGTAATCTCAGTGGATGATATCTTGAATTCTGTTTCACCAGCTCCCTCAATGTGAACATTTTTTGGAACACAAGCAACAATTGCAGCAGGAAGCGGTGCAGTAGGCTTTGCAAAATCAGCTATAAATTCTAACACATTGGCACCAACTGAATTGACCTGAACGAGAACATATTTTAAGCAAATGACTAGACTAGAAGGTACCAACTAAGCTTTTACGAGTTACAACAATTTTTTCTACGATAACTTTTAAACATATTAAATTTAAAAAAATTCGATATTCAATACATTACGTTTAAAATTTTCAATAGAAATTGAGAAAATGACAACAGAAGAACAGCAGAACAAAACAAAGAAAATAACAGAAATATGAAAAGATAAAGGAAATATACTGTTTAACTTAAAATTTCTTAAAGTAAAATCAATACAGTTGGCAATAATGTTATAGTGTTCCAAGAATTTTCTTTAAGACACTACGAGCTATAGGAAAACAATCTAACACCGAATGAGAAAAACTAAAACCTCATCTTTAGCAAGGAAGGGATGCACAAATAACTAAACAAAGCGAAAAATAATCAATCTTCTTATCTGGATAAACAAAAAAGTTGCACTAAGAAATTAAAAGATAGCAAAGAGATATCTACACAAGACCTTTGAATCAGCTCATGTCTGACACTTCTACAGTTCTATTTATGAGATGTCATAATAAAAAAGAGTCAAGAACAGCAAAAAGGGAGGACTTAAAGGTAATTAACAATCTGCACAAGATCCAATGGGTATCAACGAAATTACCTCCTCGAGGGTAACTGTCCCAGCAACAGCAAGTAAACTTTCATGCCCTTGTCTCTGGTCCATAACTTTATGTCCAAGAGCATCACTTTCCATGATAAAATCCAAGTTATCCACAGAAGGTACATTATCAATCATGGCTGCCAGGTGTTCACTATCTTTCAGAAGTGCATCTAAATAACGAGTCAATTCACCCTGAGTAACCCCAAACTCTTTAAGTCTCCGAACCTATATCACACAAATTTACATTAGAGACACTTACCGTAGAAAGAATTAAGGTAGCCTATCATTCAAGCTATTTGAAACCTTAAGCAATATAGTTTTCTCTGTGCAACACAAGACCTAAAAAAAGATTCTAGGAGCATTTGTAAGAGTTAAAAAAATTCATAAACTTCATGTGAGTTAATTGCCATAAAGTTGAGTCATTTTAAATCTTTCTATACTAAACCAAAGACTGAAAACCAGCAATTGAAAGTGGATCTTAAAATAGCAAACTGGAATGACCAATGGAAAGAAAAATACAAAAAACAGCTCTAATGCAAGCACAGACAATCAAAGCACAGCAAAAGAAACAAACCTCTTGAACAGCAACTCTAATTGCATTATGCCAATTCTTTGGTTCTGCGGTTATGGTTAGAGTGGTTACAGTGCATCCTTCCCTTCCAGAGTCACTGTGATCCAATTCAACTGAAGTGAATGGTGGATTTGAACTCTGTAAAATTCCATGGATTAGTAAACATTTAAATGATAGGGGATGGATAACAAGCTAGTAAAAAGTGATTTGTATTGATAAATTTGAGTATTACTATCAAGAAACTGAAATCCACAGAATCGAATCACTTGTTATCTCTGTCAATAACTTGGGCATACTTTACATTATAGAAAACTGGGTATAAATTACAGGAAAATTTAGGACCATGTTTCTCAAGAGAAAATATTTTCAATTTTCATTTATTGTTTTCACCAAAATGTTCACTTTGTTTCTTATTTTCAGATATATGTACAAGAAACAATGAAAACAACAAAATCAATCAATAAAAGCTAATTAATTTCTATAGTAGTCACATAAAAATGACCAGGAAAGATAACTGATGCAGATACAAAGAATTTCATCTCACCTTATATCTTGTATTAATTCGAAAATGAAGAGCAGACAAAAATATTCGTTTCATCAAGACCTGGCGCAAATCTTTATAAGTTTGAACCTTGTTCACTGGTATCTGCAAAAGATATCAAACACATAATTAATAAAGAGAAGAAACATAAATTTTATAATATCTAAAAGCACATCAATAAAACACTAAAAAAGGGATATGTAAAGAAAAAGGTATGGAAGAAGAAAACGGAGGATCACTAAGGAAATTTATAATATCTAAAATTATATCAACAAAACATGTTGAAAAAGATAACAACTCTTCGTACCTTGCAGAACATATTAATTGAAAAATTTTGAAGTAACTCATGTTGAAATATTTGTGGTGGCTTCAAGTCAGCACCACTTCCAGGAAGTGACCAATTATGCTTGACAGGAGGACGGACAGCTTGCCTTTCCTTATTGAATATTTTGGATTGATCCATAGCTGATCTTTCAATAGAATTTCCACCCAAACCAACGGAAAGCTTTGGAACAAGAAAACTGGCCATTGCACCAAATGCACTTGGAGTGGCTACAGAACCTTTCTCATTGTCTACACCAGTTTGTCCAAAAACTGTCTGTGTGACAACAGTTTATTGTATAAGATTCCTAAATATTATAACCATGATCAAAACCAAACTTATTAATTTGAAATGTAGGACATACTTCAATTTGGTAAACAGTCTTTGATATGTTATCAATATCCCCCACAATGTACAAGGTAGCATTTGCAGGGAAATACCAACGCTCATGAAACTTCCGTATTTTATCTGCATCCCATTTCTTTATCTGTTCTTCTAATCCAATGGGAAACCTTTTGCTCAGCTTATTTTCAGAATGCAGATGCTGTAACAACTGCAATTACAGAAAATAAAAGCAATGCAAAATGGGAAACGATAAATTTAGTCAATATTCGACGAAAACACAAAGTTGATAGCTTGAATTTCCTAGAGATATTTTGTTCCTCACCTGGCAATCAACTCGATACTCTATTGTATTCATCATTTGAAGCTCTGATAGTATAGCACGTCGTTCCTTTTCAATCCGAGAAGCAAGAAACTTTGGGTGGAAAGCTATCTGCATACATCAACAACGATTAGCTGTGAGTAAATGCTAAACTAGAAGTACAATATTCATATTTACTCTGTTGTGCCCAGTCAAGTAGAGTCAAAACCAAAGCATAAGACCTAGATCAAATGAAATATTGTTTTAAAGCAAATACAAGCATTTGTACAGGTGTGGAAGAGGCAATGGAAATTTCAAGAAAAAAAAAAACAAAGTCCAATAAAGCATACCTCATTCAAGGCATCCAGAACAAATGGAAGTAGATCCCCATCAGAATCCTGACAAACAACACTCATTTATAATCAACAACATAATTAAGTATTAAAATGTTCAATATGATTTAATGCATATTTACATATATCGGAAACAAGACAGACATCTTTAATTTCAAATTGTTTTAGATGATCAGTCCTAGTTACATTAAGCACTAAAGAATATGAAACCAGGAAGCAAGACATTGACAGATTTAAGATAGAAGCAGGGTACACTTGGATAAACTGTACACAGTTAAAATGTGTCACAGAAGAACTTTATCACATAATAAGCACACGAAATATGACTATCAAATTTTCTATCTATATAATTGTTGGAAAGTTGCCTCAGGTATCACTCAACCCCAGCCCACCTTAATTGCGGACTCTTTGATGGTTGCCTTTATTGCAATCTCAAGATAATATTCAATCTCACACTTACTAAAGATATGACTTAAGTAGAGCTTATAAAGCTTGGGCTTTACTAGCCTATTTTGCGAGGTTAAATTAAGATAATCTTCACTCTGCCATTGCATTCTCTCTCTGGAGAAGTTTCTTTCCTAGAAATAGAGCCCAATGGAATTTTAATCTAAATATCATCTTGAATCTCTTCTAAAGAAAACTATTCACATTGCACATCATTGACAAGGATTTTCCTCCGCTTGTCACAAACTTTAAGTGTCAGAACACTTTGATACCATTAGAACATTGGGATTTGGGAGTATCCATGACAATTTCTTCTTACAACTTAATTAAAAAATTTATACTGTTAGTCAAATACTATTATGTTCAAAATATGAACTGTTCCTATCCATTACAATGTCAATAATTTCCACATATTGCTTAGACAGAGGTACACAAGAAACATCATTTACCCTATTCTCATATGCATGATTAAATTAGTAATTAGTAACATAACAAAGTTGAATAAACGTCCAAAATCCTTAATGAAATATATCAAAGAAAAGAACAAATAATTGAATACATCACAACGAACTGCCCACCAAATGGCCCATACCTTGGTGCTTGTAGGAGCATGGATGTGAAACACTGTATGATGGAAATCAGTATATGCATTTGAACGTGCTCCTGTTCCCAGAAGCTTCTCGCGTTTTTTACTTCCTAGGAAAGCAACATGTTCAATCATATGTGCAATTCCTTGCTCATCCTCCTCCTCGTCTATTGATCCTGCGTGAACTTCCAAGTGTGCTTCGAACCTAAAATTGAATGAGTTAATACTAAGCACTTGAGAACAAGCAGATTCTAGAGAAACTGCAAGAAAACAATGTTTAACAGAGAATACGTAAAACTATATCATATTTGACTGTATCGGTTTTGTTAAAAAATCTCTAGAAGTAATGTGATAGCAAACTAAATTATTCAATTCAAAGTGTTGATGGTATACATACATTTCAAGTAAGAACACTTCACAAAACATATTTCAAAACTAAAAAATATGAACTGCCAACATAGCATTCCCGCAAAAACAAATAGTGATGAACACGAGAGCAAGGCACTGAGACGAAGCGCCACAAGGGGAATTGTAAAACACAAAAGTAATATGCCTCAAACATGCGTGTGGATAAGAGATGTCAAGATACCTTTATCGCATCCTTGAAATTGGTCATTGATATACAAACTCAAGGATGAAAAATCGGCAATTCCATAGAAAGACGTTCTAGTTTTGAAAGGAATTCATAAAAATGATTAAACTTGCCTTTTTGGTGGAACTTTATTTGGCAAAATCAGATAACGTAACCCATTCTTCAGTTGACCACGATGCAACTTAGGGTGAGACGGAAGTTCAGAACTTAGAAACGCCTCTATCTGCTCTAGTTCATTATCATATACACTTGAATCTTGTTTATCAGCAATACCATCTGGCCAGGTTGTACTTGCTGCATGTGGTTCGTCTGGACCTACAGTTGCACGTGGAATTTGAACCTGCTTGACAGAAGAAAATCCATTAACACAAACATAAACTATGCCCAAAATTGGATACAAGAGACACTTCTCCAGTTTAATTTTTATTCGGATAATAAGAAGAGTTTTAAAAATCTTAAAGGCCAGAGATAGAAATGACTCAGTTCTAATATTACCACCAACAAACACCACAAAAACAAAACAAAAGTAAAAGAAAATAATCACAGATTAAAAATTAAGACTATCAGCTAAACGAAGCGAGAAAACTCACAGGAGAACGATGGAGTTTACTGTTAGAGAGGCGGAAACAAGACTTGTCGAGAAAAGCTCCAGGCACAAACGTCGAGATATTGGAATGGCGTTTCCTCGGAAGACAGCAAGAGGCACAAGTTGGTTGCAGCAGCAAAAACGAGGGTTCCCCGTCGAGGAAAGCGTGGCCGCGAGGCTTGTTCCTTCGCAATCCCAACCCGCCAGAAAGAACCTTGAGCCTCCTTCTTTCACTGATAGGGAAACACGAATTAGGTAGTGCAGAGGTGGAATTGGACATTGGAAGCATCGGCAAAAGAAGAAGAGAGAGAGAGAAAGAATGAGTGATACCTTGGGAGAGAAGATAGGAACAAACGGTTGTTCCGGAATCGAGTGCGGAAACGAGTAGAGGAGGGCGCGGGAGGGTGAAGATGATGGTGTGGGAAGGCGAGGCCACTTCCAACGACGGAGAGAGAAGTTGAAGTCGAAGCAGCCATAGCCATAGCTAAGGCTCACAGAAAATAACAGAATAGAGAGAGAAAGAGAGAGAGAGGGGGGGAGGGTATTACGGTGGTTATATAGACACCGCCACCCAGCTCGGAGTCACACAGACAGAGGGACACGGAAATGGACGCAGCCTCTCGATTTTCAGATTTTTGTTTCACTTCTGCATCCTCTACTTTCCATATGTGTGTAGCTTATAATTCTCACGTGTAAACATTTTATTTAGATTTTTTTTTATTTATTATGTTTCAATTAATTTGTCTTTTGTCTGGAAAATAATTATTGAAAATTACTATTATTTTTTATTATTATTGTTATAAAGGATTAAATCAACCTTTTTCCAGTTTCCTTTTTACTTTTATGAATCCAATTTTTCCTTCTAACCACAACTAGTTCTAGTTGTATTAACCACTATTAACGAATTCAAATGGACTGTCCTAATTAAACTTTCATTTTATATTAGTTTTGTTTCTAACTTAATCATATAATTCTTTGATTTCAATTTCCAATCACATTTGTTTCTATTTTTTTAAATATTTAAATTAATTAACTCATTATCACAAAAGAAAATCAATTATGGGTATACATGGATTTATTTCATAAGTACTTTTAAGAAAGAAAAATAAAAATAGGTTTATTAATAATCTAAGCTTAACTTACACATACGTTAAAATAAAAATTATAACAACAAACCTTTATAAATTAACTTATTCTTGCTTCGTTCGTCAGGTCAAGAACAGGCAATTGTCCTGGATAATCAGAGATCTACGGATTATATTTGATGTTGTCATGAAAGATTTATTATTGCTTATGAATCATTTATTTCAAAGTTTGTGCTTTCTAAAGTTTGAGACCCCAGAATCAGCATTCATTACAGCTAACTACTGTATCAAATCTGCATGTCCTTTTAAGTAACAATGATCAACAAAATCACAAGTTTCATTGTTCGCATACACTAAAATATTGTTATTATCACCTTCTAACAGTACATGTGAATTCACTGGAACGAGGAAGTTTATTATAACATCGTAGTAAGAAATAATTTCTGGCATGAATAGTGAGGTTGATTGATACAGAAACAGAAAACTAAAAAAAATTAAACAAAGTTAAACACACTCATAAGCAGAACATTCCACTGCTACGTTTCTTTTGTTGGGTGTTGCTGAGACAAGAGAATGGCTTTCTTTACACTTTGCCCTCCTTGAGATCTTCCTGCTTCCGTTCTTGCACAGCCTTGCAGCCACTGACTTAAAGCCACTCCTCATGAAGCTTACTATTGCAGTGAGAATCTCTCTGAAATGTGAAATTGAAATTACAATTCTCGAAAATAATTTAGGTAAAAGTATGCATGTGGCTCAAAAACCCAACAAATACTAAAAGGTTAGTCAGTTAGGCAGCCAAAACTAACAAGACATTAATGTTTAACATCGAAAATCAGTTAACAATCTTTTTTACAATAGAAAGACAACAGAATTAATTGCTGCACGTTATACCTTATCTAAAACAACTAAGAACAAAGAAATGAAATACTTTTCACATATCAAGTTCAAACGTGTGAATATAACAACAAAGAATAGGAAGACCCTTATTGGTTCAAGGACAACCTTGTCAAGGTTCAGAAACTCATCCCAGTTAAGATTAATAGCGCAAAATTTTCTACACTATCTAGAACAGGATTCGTCTAAAGCATCAACATATAAGACCGGTGTGAACAAATGAGGGATAAAATATGAAAGGAATTTTGTACTTACAAAGGTGAGCAAGGAGACCGACCCCCATTTACATAATACAAGAATAAGAAGGAATCATAATGTTGGCCATTGATCAAATAAAATCCCTGCAACCTTCTCACACATTTGAAAGACATTTTCTTGTACAAATTGATTGCAGGGTTATTGTAAGAGATTACATGCAAGTAGACAGCTCGGCAGGTTGGAATACTTGAAGCATATTTTATGACTTCCCGAATCAGAGAAGAAGCTGAATAGAAAGCACAAATTAGACTGCCAATTATACAATTGAGGACTTCAAAAAACTTGAAGTGCAAGACTCCTACCTATTCCAAAACTTCTATATGCTTCCACGACTCCAAGCGTCAGAACATAGACTAAAGTTTGGTCAGATTTAGCTGAGTCATATCCAAGCATATCCACTATCTACAAGAATAACATTCATGCAATAAAATTCACAAATAATCAGCAAACAAACAAATTAAGCTTTCAAACATTTACACTTTAAGTATACCCTATGGGACAGTTTGAACAGGTTAATTACAAGCAAACTCAGGCTATGTTTGGTTTTCAGTTTGGGGTTCCCAACTCAGCTTCCTGACATGTTTGATTACTTTTGCAAGGAAACTTAGTTTTGTAAAAGCAAATTTGGGTTACTTTTGCAAACTTAATTTTAACGAAAACTTCAATCCAATCAAACATTAAGTTTCAGTAAGTCATTAATTAAATTTTAGCAACAGCAACCTAATAAAATAGTCAAACCACATGAGCAGACTATGGATATCAAGATGTACATAAAACTAGACAAAGTTTGTCTGTTATATTGAGATCAAAATGTTGATCGAACCAGACTACCAATTTTAAGAGATTTGTCTTGGTGTGTTTCCATGGATTGTTCATTTAGACATTCATCTTAGGGTTTAGGGTATTGAAAGGTAATTTTCCATGATCTTTGGGCCAAGAAGATTGATTAAACACATTTCAAATAAACTTTCCAACAAGAACATGCTACATAACATATCCCCTTATAGCCAATAAATAAATCACAAAACATTCAGAGTAGTAGAAACGCAACACATGTTCTCTTTTCTGCACAAATTTTAGGCTTTAGCAATGGACAGATAACATTTTTTTAGTATGCTTCAAATAATTAGACAAAAGGAATATAACTGTACATAAATAGGATCACCTCGCTTTCTTTTGCAAGAACAATCCGTGCTGTTACAAATCCAATGAGTTCGTCACTACGACCATCAGAGCGATTGCTGTCAACAGCTCCCCATGACACAATGTCACGTCCATTTACCACATCATGGAAAAAAGTAGATTCATACCTGAGCATTGTAGATATGTTTGGGTAAACACAATTTCCAAACCTCAAAGTGAACGAAACAAGAGATGATCTCACCTGATAGGAAATAATCTGCCATGGATTTGCTCTAAAATGTCAAGGTCAGAAGGTCGAATAGGCCTATAGCATATTTTTGGTTGACTAGACACTTTCGGGTTTACCATTGAGACTTTTTCACTTAATCCCCAGCAAATATCTGATATACTAGGAAAAGACGTGCAATAGCAACTGCTTCCATTTACACACCAACAGTGAAAAGGGCCATTGAATAGTTGCTATAACTGTAAATTAAACAATAGCGTCAAAAACTTTTCATATGTATTATAAATACTGAACTGAAGAGTAAAACGTGTTTGTTTTATGTATGAAAATTTTGGCTCAAATGCTAAAGGAGTTTCCTTTTCTATAAGTGTCCATTTGGCACACAGAATTAGGCATGGAATTCCAATTTGACCTAGGAGTTTTACTTAAGACGTTCAGAAATCCTTTCAGAATTTGAATCACATTTTCAAGTTTCAAACTTAATATAATTATAATACAACTAAAACCAACTATTCCTAATTTATTACTTTATAACTCAATTCAAAATTTCATCTCCACATTTCAACCTCTCTCCTTTATTTTGTTACTCTTATTATCACCATTGTTGTTATAACTACTCTCAACTTGATCATTGTTGTTATACAAAAAGGGCATATATATACACAATCCTAGCCCAAAATAAGCTGCATGGCCTTAAGAAACCTCGAAAATAAGAGTATTTTTACCAAAATCTTTAAACTAACAGGCAGAAGTGGCTCCAAAGCAGAAGTTCAGACTCACTTTCAGTACTAACCAAGCACTCCAAACAAAATAGTCATGAGAAAGTAATAGCCTTACAAAACAACAGCAAGTGTCCAGTCAGTTGTTCATGAATTACAGCAGCAAACAAAACATTCAAAGAAAGATTAACAAAATAAAAAAAACAAATACTCTAGAAGAATCCAAAAGTCCAAACTCTACTCGCATAATTGGAGTGAAATCAACTCAATTTGATTCTGTTCACGGACTTCTAGACTAAGAGCCAAGTACAACTTTGATTATTAAATTCCCCTCCAATGATCTTGAAAAGATCCAACATGCCTTCCCATCTCCTAGCAAGAGACATGCATCAACACTTCCTACATGAAAGAAGTTAAAACTGGCATCTCCCTCTTCAGCCCTCCTAAACCTGGATTTTGACCTTCAACTTTTCTCAATTCCTCAAACAACTTAATTGGGTTGACCTCAAATTTCTCAACCTAAGCAACTTCCTTCAAAAGACAACACTCAATTCAAAGTATAATCTACCAAAAAAAAAACATCTTTTTGGAAGTTTCCCACATATCCAAAAACAGTATTAAACAGTTTTCAGACAACAAGAATATCCTAGTCATGATCTCGTATCACAACTCCCTTTCCTAAGGTCAAAAGATTCAAGATTCAACAGCCAAATCAAAGTACAGTAACTCATGAAGCACAAAAATTAAAAAAAAAAAAAAAAAAAAAAAAAAAAAAACAAAAATGAAAAAGTTAAAAAGAAATCGTAAAAACCTTAGTTAAAAAAAAAAAAGAGATAAAAATTGTTTAAAAGAAAAAAGATTAATTCGGAAGAAGGGATGGAGGAAAAAAAGAGG